>Ga0315314_1000038_pt1 | contig 191541 bp, 136 predicted proteins | sample TDP9_MG_FD_203631 | JGI IMG/M metagenome (GOLD analysis project Ga0315314, IMG submission 203631) | Freshwater sediment microbial communities from Lake Towuti, South Sulawesi, Indonesia - TDP9 | ecosystem: Environmental > Aquatic > Freshwater > Lake > Sediment | place: Indonesia: South... | reverse complement strand
GCTGCTTTGACAGGCCATCTGGTTCTTTCGACACTGCACACGAATGATGCAGCCAGCAGTATTACAAGGCTGGTGAATATCGGGATTGATGCGTACTTGATAGCGGCCTCGTTGAACGCTGCCCTTGCCCAGCGATTAGTCAGGAGGATTTGTCCTAAGTGCAAGAAGACGTATCGGGTTCCTGAAAGTATGCGGGAATATATAAAAGCCTCCGGCATCAAGGTCAAGCAGTTTTATCACGGTGTCGGCTGTGAGGATTGCAGAGGTTCAGGGTATGCGGGGCGTGTTGGCATATACGAGCTACTGGTTATTGACGAGGCGTTCAGGGATATGATTAGCAGGGACTCATCTGTTAATAATATGCGTCGGATGTTTCGTGAGAGCGGACAGCGGACTTTGTTTGACGACGGATTTTTGAAAGTAAAGCAGGGCCTGACAACAATAGAAGAGGTGCTGAGAGTAACCGAAGCCTACGGCAAAACAGACGAATTTGTTATGGACGAAGACGCAGATTCCGGTCAGCGTAGATGTAAAAAAGAAAACGATTAACAATTAAGATTTGAGATAATGCATAAAAAAGTTGTCATTATTGGTTCAGTATTACTCCTTGTCGGAGCCACTATGCTTTGGTGGGTCCTCACCGATAAAAGAAAGCAGCAACAGAGAGCTGCTCGCTATGAATCGAAGTATAATGTGGGAGGGGGCGAGTATCTTGAGCAGTATAAGAAATGGCTTCAGTCATTTCCAGATGAGCAAGCCGGGCTGCCTTTTGGATTGGATGGAGATGGGAAAACCAAAACAAAAGAACAACTAAAGCAAGAACAGCGTGAACGACTCCAAGCTGATTTAAGCAAATTGGCCTCGGGCGAAACGGATGTTTATCCCTTTGCGGATATTCTTTACGGCGAGAACTGGCAAAACGAATTAAACAGGTACAAGAAGCAGAAAGAGCTGAGTGAGTTTGTTTTTACGAGCTCTATCGTTTGTATATCTATGGGAGGGACAATTTTTGCCTGGTACCTGCTACTACGGTTAGTTCGGTTTTTTATTAGAGGTTCGTCCAGCTTGAAGAAGTTGTTGCCAGATGTTATTAGAAGGCAAAGAAAAAACAGAGATAAAAAGCAGGCTAAAACAAACGCTGAGGAGGATGGAGAAAATCAAGAGCAAGAGCAAGAACTGAATCAACAACAAATGGAGCTTGAGAAACATTCAAAAGGTCTTCGGAATTTAGTCAAGAGTAAGCCTCAATTTAACGTCCGCGGGAAAGCTCTCTTTACGAAAAGCGAGCCCCGCTTTGATAGCCGCGACAGCAAACATTCCAAAAAACGTTTGGGAACTTACTCGGATGACGATACTGAGAAGATCGCCGTGTTGCTTTCAGATGAAAAATATGACTATTCTATAGCGAGACTTGAGGATTCACTCAAAGCTCAAACTGAAAAGCTCGAAGAACGGACGGCTCAAAGTGTTCAGCAGGCCATAATCGAACATTCGAAACCGCTCGATAGCACTCTTAAAGACCTTGCTCAGCAGGTCTCGGCTATTCGTGAATACGCTTGCTGCCAGCAGGAGAGAGTGGAGAAACTTCAGGATGGATATGACTGGAATATTATCAGGACTTTTTGCCTGCGAATCATTCGCTGTATTGACAATCTGGAAAACCGTATAAGTCGGCTCTCCGGCGAAGGCACCGAGACCGAGCACTTTCAGGAAATAAGAGATGAGCTGATATTTGCTCTGGAGTCAAGCGGTATTGAGCAATATGAGCCTGAAATAAACAGTGATTATCGGGGTCAGGAGAAGTTTGCCGAGGCGGTCAAGGACAAGGAAGAATGTGACAAAGCAAAGCAAAAAGGCAAAATCGCAAAGGTTATTAGACCCGGTTATCAATATTTTATTAATGAGGATAATATCAAGGTAATACGTACAGCTCAGGTTAAGCTATTTGGTTAGGTTTATTAGATGAGTCAAAAACCGGGAGCTCAAAAAAAGAGGTGTAAAATGGCTAACATAGTAGGTATTGACCTGGGAACAACTTTTTCATCGTTAGCGATTCTCAATTCTATCGGCAAGCCCGAAATAGTTCCGAATGCCGATGGTGAAAGGCTTACGCCGTCTGCTATTTTCTTCGACGAGGAAAACACCGATATAATCCGGGTTGGAGTCGAAGCTATTAATTCGCGGCGGCTAAATGCCCAGAGGTCCGTTCGTTGGATAAAGCGGCACATGGGTGACCCGAACTATTTCAAGCGTATTGATAATAAGGACTGGACGGCCGTGGAATTGTCCTCGCTGATTCTTAAAAAGCTCAAGCAGGACTGCTCGGTGGGGGTTGACCAAATCCGTGATGTCGTAATATCTGTTCCCGCCCACTTTGACGAAGTTCGCCGCAAGGCCACTATGGATGCAGGGGCTATGGCCGGTCTGAACGTGATTGGACTGGTCAATGAGCCTGTGGCCGCCGCGTTGTATTATGCTACGACGCGCAAGGTTTCCGGAAAGGTTCTCGTGTATGACCTCGGCGGAGGAACCTTCGATGTAACAATAATGGATGTCAAAGGTCATCAAATGGATATTATTTGCTCGCAGGGTGACCACGCCCTCGGCGGCATTGACTTTGACCGGAAAATATTAGAGATTCTGCAGCAGAAATACAGGGACAAATTCAATACCGAGCTGATTAACTCCGATGAGGATAGAGCAAAGTACGAAGATGAGGCTGAAGATATTAAAAAGACACTGTCTCGGCGTCCTGTTGCTAAAGAGATACTCTACGGACCGGCAGGCAGTATGAAAGTGGAAATTACACGTGAGGTGTTTGAAGAGGCCATTTCCTCGCTGATGTCACGCGCAGATATTTTGGTTGAAGTGGCGGTTGAGGAGGCTGGTCTAAAACCTTCCGCAATAGACAAGGTACTGCTGGTAGGCGGCAGCACACGGATACCATTAGTCCAGCATCGCCTTGAGAAAATATTCGGGTTTGCACCGGATACGGCGGTTAATGTAGATGAATGTGTAGCACTGGGTGCCGCTTTACATGCCGGATTGACAATGCTCCGAGAAAAACCTGATGTTTTGCCAGCGAGTATCTCTAATGGGCTAAAAGATATTAACTTAACCGATGTCTGCAATCACAGTTACGGTACGATTTGCGCTCCTGTTGACAAGGAAACCGGCCGACGTGTAATCGAAAATCGCATCATTTTGAAGAAGAATACACCATTGCCCTGTGAAAGCTCACAAACATTCTATACTCTTGCTGAGGGACAAACGGACCTTGAGGTAACAGTAACCCAAGGGGAAGATACCGCCGTCGAGTACGTGAATAAGATTGCAACGCATAAATTCAAGCTTCCTCCGAATAGACCCGCCGACCGACCCATAAAAGTTACTTACAGCTACGATGTCAATCAGAGGATGCACTGCCGGTTTGAAGATGTTGAATCGGGCAAAGTCCTTGAAGTTGATTTATGCCTGAACCAGGATGGAGAAATGGGCGAGAGCAATGTAAGAGAAAAGAATAAACAATTGAAGTCGTTCAAAATTGAGTAGCGATATATCCAGGTGGGTAGATGAACACACTTCTGATACCAATTTTGATTGGGGTAACAGTATCTGCGTCAATGATTTTTTTTGAGCGTATCAGGCTCACAGAATTAGTAAATCGCTTAAGGTCAAAGGATTTAATATCTCGCCTCAGCTTTTCGGGTTTGATGAATTACATTAAGGTTTTGGTTTGGTCCGAAGCAAATCCCGGCGCAAGTATCGAGTCTTCCGCGGAGCTTGATTTGAGTGTTCTTAATTGCCGTGCTCGACTTACAGAACAACAGGAGAATAATGGCGATTCCGGTGCTTTTAACGTAGAAATTTGCGGGTCAATCCATGCTCCAGGTGAAGTTCGTTCCGCGATTTTGAGAATTTCCATCCTGGATATAACTGAAGGATTTCCCAAAGCCCGGCCGGTACAGTCCTGCGTTAAACAGCGGCAAATAAAGGATTCGACCGTTTTTTGCTACAACGCCGAGCTTGGCAAACTCCCTCACCAGGTTACCACCATATCAAATTGGACTTCCATTGCCCAATTGCGCCTTGACCGGCTGGCGCTTCCCCATAAAGGAAAAAGGAAACTTTTGTTAAGCACATCAATATTCTCAGCCGACAGTGGTGAACAGCTTGCTTGTGCCCGCTGTACTTTTACTTATGACAATCCCGCTTTCGGCTACATTGATTTACAGGAAAACGTTCGGCGTACGAAAACCCTTGCTGTCGCACTGGCATTTGCTGTCAGTGCCGCAGATAAGAAGCTGTACGACTGCGAAGTTGAAGTTATCAAGAATTGGGCAAGGGACAATGTTGACCTGTCTGAGTCATCCAATAAAGCACGGCGTAAACTTGAAAAGGCGTTGAACGAGACCGTTGCTTTTTTCCGCGATGGAAATCAACTAAACAATTATGATATTTGTAGAGAGATTGCTGAAATTGCACCTCTTGCAGAACGCTATGACATTTTGAATCTTTGCTTGTACGTGGCAGCGGCTAACGGCTCCGTTACTACGGAAGAACTGGCTGTCCTGAAGAACCTGGCGAGGTGGCTCGAGGTTGACGCAAAGAAATTCCGCTCTATGATGGAAAAAGTCCTTCCCGTCGATATGTATGAAGTCAAGGATGTAGAAGCCATTCTTGGCGTTACTTCGGATATGAGCAAAGAAAAAGCTCGGCGGCATCTGAACAAAGAGTACAGCAAATGGAGTGCGAGAGTAACAAATACCGACCCTGAAATTCAAACCCAGGCCGACCAGATGCTCAAGCTCATTGCAGAAGCAAGAACCCAATACGTAGGATAAGAAACCTAAGCGCAATGAAATACGTTCAGCGGCTCTGTAAGAGACGTCAAATTGGATATCACACTTCGTCAGAGACTCACCGCAAGTTCACTTAAAATAATGGAAAACTCCTAATACTCTGTAACAGACCACTAATAACTTCTGAAGGTTCTATTGCCTGCGCTCAGTTAATACATTATGATTTGAAGCGGTTTTATATATTGTCTAAGTTGGGGCAATGAACAAAGACGAGAACTATTATGAAAGTTGGGGTCAAGGTAAATTTGGTACTTGTTATTATTGTCGGAGCATGCGTGGTTCTTACGGCGATGATAATTAGCCTATTACAACCTGGCGATGAGAAAACAGTTGTGGAGCTTGAACAGCCGGGAGCAGCGGTTGACGCCGTTAGAGACCACCAAGAAAAAGTCTCTGTGGGGGTTGACAGCCAGGACAGTTGGCCTATGTTTCGGGGTGGACAGCAGCTTTTAGGCAGGGCCTCTGGGACTTTACCTGATTCACTAAGGTTTGTTTGGAAGTTTAAGACCAACGGCCAAATCAAATCATCGCCGGCAATCGACGATAACCTTGTTTTCATAGGCTCATCTGATGGGAATGTTTATGCAATCGATTTGGAAGGCGGACACCAAGTATGGGCTTACAAAACGGACGACGCTGTTGAGGCAACCGCCTGTGTGGTTGAAGGTTCGGTTTTTGTAGGGTCATCGGATGGTTTTCTGTATGCACTTGATGCGAAAAGCGGCTCACTTAACTGGAAATATAAGACGGATGGACAGATTCTTGGTGCTGCTAACTGGACACGTTCACCGGATGGCCAAAGGATATGGATACTCGTGGGCAGCTATGATAATAAATTGTATTGCATCGACTCGGCAAGCGGCGAAGTTGTGTGGACGTATGAGACAGACAGTTATATAAACGGCTCGCCTGCGGTTGATAGCCAAAAGACCGTTTTCGGCGGATGCGATGCAATGATTCACGTTGTGTCTCTGTCAGACGGCAGCAGAATAACAAAAATCGATGCAGGCTCATATATTGCAGCTTCCGGAGCGTTCTGTGACGGGCAGGTCTTCATCGGCAACTACGAAAACGTATTCATCAAGGCTGACATTGCTGCCGGGGAAATCCTGTGGAAATACTCGGGCAGCGATTCTCCATTTTTTTCTTCACCTGCAGTCGGCAAAAACATTATTGTCGTTGGAGGACGAGACGGGTCTGTGCACTGTGTCGGCCGGGATGATGGCAAAGTAATCTGGACATTTAAAACGCTGGGTGAAGTTGACAGCTCACCGGTTATCTGCGGTGACAAGGTGGTTGTTGGCTCCGAAGACGGGCGAGTTTATCTATTAAGACTCTCTGACGGAAAACAAGTTTGGTCGTATGAGATAGGTCAGCCTGTTACTTCTTCGGCGGCTATTGCCAAAGAGATGGTTGTCATCGGCAGCGATGACGGGTATGTCTATGCATTTGACGCCGGGCGGTAGAATCGGGGTAAAGGTTTATGAGGATTGCTCAAATTACACCGGGCGCCGGGGACAGTTTTTATTGTGAGAACTGTTTGCGGGACGTCACTTTGGTTAAGGCGATGCGGAAACTGGGGTATGATGTCCTGATGGTTCCAATGTACTTGCCGGTTCAGTTTGACAAAAATGAAGCGGTCAATAATATACCAATTTTTTTTGGTGGCATCAACGTGTACCTTCAACAGAAATCGGCAATCTTCCAAAGAACCCCTCGCTGGTTTGACCGGCTGTTAGATTCACCGAAGCTTTTAAGATGGATTGGCCGAAAAGCTGGGGTGACAAATACGAGAAACTTGGGTCAGATGACAATATCGATGTTGCAGGCCGAGCAGGGACGACAGAAGAAAGAGCTGCATAGATTTGTCGAATGGCTGGATAAGCAAGATAACAAGCCTGATGTTGTGTGTCTGTCCAATATTCTGCTGGCCGGACTGGCCAGAGGTATTAAGCAAAGACTTGGTGTGCCGGTGGTGTGTCTGCTTCAAGATGAAGAGGGATTTCTGGACGGCTTGTCATCGCCGTATTCGGAGCAGGCCTGGCAGATACTTGTCGAACGAGCAAATGATGTAGATGCATTTATCGCGGTGAGTAAATACTATGCAGATGTTATGCGACAAAGATTGCAACTTGCCTGGGAACGAGTCTATGTCGTATATACCGGTATTTCATTGGATGGATACGAGTTAAGAAAAACCGAACCTGCAATACCCACCATTGGTTATCTTTCGCGGATGTGTCCTGAGAGGGGTCTGGATACGTTGGTTGATGCCTTTGTGCATTTGAAAAAAAATGAGAAATTAAAAAATGCCAGGTTGCGAATAACCGGTGGTAAGAGTGCTGATGATGAAATATTTCTGAACCGAATTCGACAACAGTTAAGCTCTTATGGGCTGATTGATGATGTGGAATTTCTGCCGGATTTCGACCACAATGCCAAGCTCGCTTTTTTGCAGACACTCTCGTTGCTGTCGGTGCCAGAGAAACAGCCCGTAGCTTATGGGTTGTATGTACTTGAAGCTCTTGCAGCCGGTGTGCCGGTGGTACAGCCGGCAAGTGGTGTGTTTCTGGAACTGTTGGAGATGACCGGCGGAGGGGTGCTGTGTGAGCCTAATAATGCGGCGGCTTTGGCCTCTGCGATGGAAGGATTATTGCTTGAGCCGGATTATGCACGACAACTGGGAAAACAGGGCAGAGAAGCTGTCTTTGAAAAATTTAATATCGAGCAAACTGCTGAAGAAATGGTGCGTATATATGGAGAAATAGCGCGGTAGCGTGCGCAAGGACAGTTATGCTCGAACTTATTAATGTAGCAAAAAGTTATCAGTCGCCGGCCAAGGCGGACGGCGTCTGTGTTTTGAAAGATATAACGCTAAAAGTAACAGAAGGCCAGTCACTCGTAATAGTTGGGCCTTCGGGCAGCGGCAAGAGCACACTACTTAATATTATCGGCGCCTTGGACCGTCCGACTTCGGGAAGGGTGTTATTTGACGGCAAGGACCTCGCCGAGCTGGACGACTTTGAGCTTGCAAGGATTCGCAACCGTCAAATAGGTTTTGTTTTTCAGTTGCATCATCTTCTGCCGCAGTGCACGGTGCTCGAGAATGTTTTGGTGCCGACTCTTGCCAGCAAAAACCATCCGTCTAAAAAAGAGATTCAGCAAAGGGCAACAAATCTGCTGCGGCGTGTAGGACTTGAAGATTATTTGTTGTATCGGCCGGGCCAGCTTTCGGGAGGTCAGCAACAGCGCGTAGCGGTCGTGAGGGCTTTGATTAACAGCCCCAAGCTGTTGCTGGCTGATGAGCCGACCGGCTCGCTGGATAAAGACGCCTCTGAGAATATAGCTGAGCTGCTGGTCGAGCTGAACCGCAGCGAACAAGTTACATTGATTGCCGTAACTCATTCGCTCAAGCTCGCAGAGCAAATAGGCCGCGTGATGGAGCTAAGCGATGGCTTGTTGAGAGACAGGAGCCGGGGATGAGTTTGTGGAAGCTTGCTAAAAGAAGTCTCGGCTTTTATTGGCGAACCAATTTGGGCGTTCTGCTGGCCGTTATGGTGAGTGCCGTTGTTTTGACTGGTGCTCTGGTCATAGGTGACTCAGTACGTTACAGTCTAAAAATGATGGTGAAAGCACGATTAGGCAACACCGAGCTGGCTCTTATCCCCCAGAACAGATTCTTTAGGACTGAATTGGCAAACGAGCTGGAAGCAGAGCTTGATACTGTGGTGGCGCCTGTTTTACAGTTGCGAGGACTGATTGCCAATGGTGATGATACAAGGCAGGCAAACAGAATTGAGGTGCTCGGTGTTGACCAACGTTTTTTTGAAATCGGAGCAGAGCAAAATCCCTTCGGAGATAATTGGGGCGAGGCTGTTGTTTTAAATAAACCGTTAGCGGCAAAACTTGGTGTAGGAGCGGGAGATGAAGTAGTGCTGCGAATTGAAAAGCCGAGTCTTATGCCGCGGGACGTACCGCTGACACCTGATTCGGGTCTGTCCATCGCATTTCGCCCGGTAGTAAAGGCAGTTGCCGGCCAGTCAGACTTTGGCCACTTCAGTTTACAGGCTAATCAGGTTACGCCATTGAATGTTTTTGTTCCGTTGCAATGGCTGCAGGAAAAGCTCGGCCGCAGGACCGAGGCGAATATGCTTTTAGTTGCCGCAAGCTTGAAAGGCGACATAACGATTGAAAGGGCAAATGAAGCCGTCAGGAAGTGCTGGCAGCCTGCCGATGCCGGTCTTGAGCTTCGCCTTTTAAAGCACAAGAACATGCTTGAGATGCGCAGCAGCCGGATTTTCATCGATGAATCTATCACCACCGCTGCTATTACGGGTGATGAATCTCTCGGCGTTCTGACGTATTTCGTAAATGAATTGCGTTCGGGTGACAGAGCAACCCCATATTCTATGGTTGCTGCTGTGGAAAAATCGTCAGGACCCAACGGCCTTATTCCGATGGAAATGACGGATGAGGAAATCCTCATTAATCAGTGGCTTGCCGATGACGTTGGTGCCAAAGTGGGAGATTCAGTCGAGCTTATTTACTTCGTTCTCGGGCCGATGAGAAGACTTCAGCAGCAGAAAACCGGTTTTCGGATTCGGGCGGTTCTGCCTATGGATGATTTTGTGGTGGACCCTGAGTTAATGCCGGATTTTCCGGGTCTGGCCAATGTGGAAAACTGTAGAGACTGGGAACCCAGCATCCCAATCGACCTTGATAAGATACGCCAGCGTGATGAGGATTATTGGCAGCGGTACCGCGGAACACCAAAAGCATTTGTTACGCTTTCAGCCGGCAAAAAGATGTGGGCTAACAGATATGGAGATTTAACTGCAGTGCGCTATCCGTTAAATGGTGGGTCCTCAGAGGACATAGCCGGCAGGTTGTTAAAGAAAGTTGACCCGTCTTCGATAGGACTGTTTTTTCAACCGGTGCGTGAACGCGGAATAAAAGCAGGAGACCAAGGCACTGATTTCGGTCAGCTTTTCCTCGGCCTTAGTATGTTTCTTATCGCAGCAGCATTGATTTTGACGGGACTTCTCTTTGTATTTGGCATTGAAAAGCGCGGACAACAGATAGGAACGTTACTGGCGGTGGGGTTTTCGCCGAAGTTAGTCAGGCGGCTGTTATTTATTGAAGGCGGCATATTGGCGGTACTGGGAGTGGTTATGGGTACTGCAGAGGGACTGCTATATACTAAAGCTATGATTTACGGACTTGCAACTTTATGGCAGGCGGCGGTAAGCGGCTCAAAAATATATTTTTATGCAAAACCTTCTTCTTTAATTGAGGGGGCTCTGGGAGCGATAGCGGTTTCTCTGGTAGCAATATGGCTGACTTTGCGCAGACAGATATCCCGGCCAGCTCGTGAGCTTCTTGCCGGTGGACTGGAGTGGCAATTCTTCACAGAAGTCAGAAGACAGAAATCAGAAGTCAGAAATCAGAAGAAGGAGTCCGTTCTCTGTTTTCTGTCCTCTGTTTTCTTCCTGGGGGGCAGAATCGGATTGTGTATAGCGGCAGTAGCAACAGTGGGAGCGATATTGCTTCTTGCCATGATGGGAAACGCCGACAGTTCTGCCCTTGCTGGTGTGTTTTTCGGGGCGGGCACTTTGCTTTTAATTGCCGGACTCGGACTAACTCACGCCCTGTTAAAAATTATTGCGGGCGTCAGCAAAAATGTGACGACATCCCTGGCTGGTTTGGGATTGCGCAATTCAACCAGGCGAAGCGGACGCAGCTTAGCGGTTGTCGGCTTGCTTGCATGCGGGATTTTTATGGTTATTGCAGTTGGGGCAAACAGACACAATCCAAAAGCTGGCGCCCAGAAACGGGATTCAGGAACGGGAGGCTTTACGCTATTTGGAGAATCTGCTATTGGTATCCTCTATGACCTGAATAGGCCATCCGGGCGTCGATCAATAGGCCTGGATATGGACGTGCTTAAAGACGTACAGATAGTTCAGTTGCGTGTACATGACGGAGATGATGCAAGCTGCCTTAATCTGAATCGTGCACAGATGCCGCGATTATTGGGCGTGCAGCCCAATGAGCTACAAAAACGCGGTTCTTTTACTTTCACTAAGACAATCAAGACCCAGGACACAAGACCTGGGTCTGGAGTCTGGAATCCGGAGTCTGGATGGAATTTGCTTGACATAAATCTCGACGAAAATGTGGTGCCGGCTGTTGGTGATTATGCGACCATATACTGGGCACTTGGTAAGTCTGTCGGAGATAAGCTTGATTATATTGACGAAAAGGGCAGAAGATTTCGGCTGCGTCTGGTCGGAATGTTGAAGAACTCAATCTTGCAGGGAAGTTTAATTATTTCTGAAGATGAGTTTGTCAAATGCTTCCCATCGGAGGACGGATACAGGGTTCTGCTTATCGATACTCAATACTCGATACTCGATACTCGAACCTCGATGAGCATCGAGGACAGGACCGAAGCGGTAGCGGGTGAGCTTTCTGCACGATTGAGAGACTTTGGTCTGGCACTTACACCAACGACTGGGCGATTGGCTGAATTTAATGCTGTCGAAAATGCGTACCTGTCGATATTTCAGTTGTTAGGCGGTTTGGGGCTGATTCTCGGCAGTGTGGGGCTTGGACTGGTGGTGCTTCGCAACGTTCTTGAGAGGCGAGGTGAGCTTGCAATGCTACAGGCGGTGGGATTTGACAAAGCAGCACTTAAGCGAATGGTGTTTTACGAGCACGGGGGACTTATGGCAGGTGGTTTGGCCTGTGGGATTGTTGCCGCGCTGGTAGCAGTAAGCCCCGCTCTAAAATCCCCGGGAGCACAGGTTCCATATTTTTCACTTGTGTTGATGACTGTGTGTATAGGTATCAGTGGTGTTGTATGGATATGGATTGCGATGGTTTTTGCACTCGGCGGCGAAATGTTAGAGGCGTTAAGAAATGAATAAGCGCTGCAAGGTCTTTACGAGGACGATATGAAGGAATCTACTGTTGCAAAGGCGTTACCATTTGGATTGGCCATCATTGGAACAGTGTTGCTGTATGTATGGCTTAGCGCCGATGCAGCGATAGACCTTACGGAACGTGTGCCTATTGAGCGCGACATTCCCCAAACGGCCTTGGATGCCAATGGAGTAGAGCTGCGGGGTGAGCTTGTCCAGTTCGATGGCGTGCCAGCGGATTTGCCCGGCGCCTGGCCTCGGTTTAGAGGGCCGAACCTCGATGCAATAAGCAGCGACGAGAATGTTACTCTCGCAAGAACCTGGCCAGCATACGGGCCCAAGGTCCTCTGGTCTATTGATGTTGGGGAAGGCTATGCCGGGGCGGCGGTCCTGGCGGGACGAGTGTATGTTTTGGATTATGACCGCGAAGAACAGGCCGATACCATTCGATGCTTGTCACTTGCCGATGGCAAAGAAATCTGGCGGTACTCTTATCCCGTTGAGGTCAAACGCAATCATGGAATGAGCCGAACTGTGCCGGCGGTAACGGATAAGTACATTGTAACAATGGGGCCGAAATGTCACGTAACGTGTCTGGATTCAATGACGGGGCAATTTCACTGGGTGCTGGATTTGGTGAGAGACTTTAAGGCGAAGGTGCCGCCCTGGTATGCCGGACAGTGCCCGCTTGTTGAGGATGATAAAGTGATAATCGCCGTCGGTGGTGATTCGTTAATAATGGCAGTGGACTGCCAGAGGGGCGAGATTGTATGGCAGAGTCCCAATCCTAAACGCTGGGTGATGACACATTCGTCTGTTGTGCCGATAGAATTTGCCGGCCGGCGTATGTATGTCTATTGCGCCAGCGGAGGCGTGGTGGGCGTTTCGGCAGAGGATGGTAGTATTCTGTGGGAATTCACCGACTGGAAAATTCGCATCGCAAATGTGCCGAGTCCTGTGGTAGTCGGTGAAGGACTTATTTTTCTGTCGGGTGGATACAACGCAGGAAGTATGATGCTGAAATTAACACAGGACGGTGACAAGATAAGCGCACAACCGACCTTTCGGCTCGGAGCTGAGGTATTCGGCTGCCCTCAACATACACCGATTTTTTATAACGGCTACATCTACGGCGTTGACGCCGATGGAGAGCTGATATGTCTCGGCCTCGATGGCAAGATTATGTGGACCAGCACAAGTGTTCATCGTTTCGGACTTGGGCCATATACAATAGCCAACGGGCTTATATACGTTATGAACGACTCCGGCTTATTGACTCTGGCAGAGGCGACACCGGACAGATATGTTCAACTTGCCCAGGCCAAGGTGCTGGAGGGTCCGGAGTCGTGGGGGCCTATGGCGATTGTATCCGGCAGATTGATTTTGCGCGATTTGAACCGAATGATATGTATTGATGTTACTGACAGGTAGAAAGGAGGTAGGGTGGGGCTTGCCCCACCGCAATATAATTGGTGGGCTAAAGCCCACCCTACGTACTACGTACTGCTAATTATTCAGGTTATCAGGATATTTGTCTTTTCCTGATGACTTGATAACCTGGTACAGTAGCCTCTGATTTAATTTCCTGATGTCCTAACTTTAGATACACCAAACTTTAGTTTGTTTGTTATAATGAACTTTTGGTGACTTTGATTGCAGAAATTGATAAGATGCTAAAGTGAATAAGCGATTGGGAACAACGAATATTAAGATTTTTATAGGCATACTAATCGGACTCGCTGTTGTTACTGCCGTGGTTGCATTAGTACGGCTTGATACGACCGGCAAAAAAGGCAGCGGCCTGGGTAAAGAGTATCTCTATGAAATCGACGCAAAGATTGACCCCAACCTGATTATTTATGAACAATCAGGTTCGGCAATCAGTACCGGGCTTAAGGCTCCGACGGCGATTGCGGTTGGTCCTGGCGGACGTGTCTATATAGCCGGCGATGAAGTCATCCGAGTATTTAATGAAGGCTCGAATTCTAATTTCTCTCCCTTTGGCCAGATTGAGCTGCTCTGTGCGCCACAATGTCTGACGGTGGCTGATAATGGTAAGTTTTATATCGGGACCAAAGACCATGTGGAAATTTATGACGACAAGGGTAAACAGCTTGCGAGCTGGGAGGGTCTTGGTGAAAAAGCCGTGTTGACCAGTATCGCTGTTTCAGGGAACGATGTGTTCGTTGCCGATGCTGGTAACCGTATTGTTCTACATTACGATACTGCAGGAAAACTAATTAACCGCATTGGGGGGAAAGACAAAGCTCGAAATATCCCAGGCTTTGTCATACCAAGTCCATATTTCGACCTTGCAGTCGGTCCTGACGGATTGTTGCGGGTAATCAACCCCGGTCTTCATCGCATTGAAGCATATACATTTGACGGTGACCTTGAGTTCTTCTGGGGTAAATTTTCTTCAAGTGTGGAAGGTTTTTGCGGCTGCTGTAATCCGATAAATTTTGCCATACTTGCAGATGACAGCTTTGTTACCTGTGAGAAAGGCCTGGCGCGCGTCAAAATTTACGACCCTGAAGGTGCTTTTGTTGGTGTTGTTGCTGGACCAGAACAGTTGGTTGAAGGTGGTGCCTCGCGTGTTTCTGAGTTCGGTGCAGGGTCTCAGGCTGGGGGCTTTGATGTGGCAGTCGATGCCCAGGGGCGGATTTTTATTCTGGATACAATCAACAACGTTATGAAAATTTTTACAAGGAAGAAGGCTGGATAATGCGCAATCTCCGCACTAATTGCCATACGTCGAGAGAGCGAAACTATGCGGTCTCGTCGAGCCTGACGGGTAAGCCTCAATTAGTTCGGGGCGAAAAAGTACAACATCGACGGGAACTGCTTGCAGGAGTCTTACGATATGCGACTTTGGGGACGCTGGGAGCAATCGGAGGATTTGTTTTTGCCAAAAGACACAGATTAGTGGAGGATGGCATTTGTATTAATAACGGAATTTGCAGAGGCTGCGGGATTTTTGAGCAGTGTGGTTTGCCGTTGGCTTTAACAGAAAAACAACTTTTAACGAGAATGGATGATGAGCAAAAATAAGAACAATATTAGCAGGCGCCATTTTCTCAGAGATGGTTTTTGGGCCGGTTGTTTAGCTGCTCTTGGTGGATTAACGGGCTTCCTGCTCAGCAAGCTCAGAAAGACTAATACCGTCTGGCAGATTGACCCATACACCTGTATCGCATGCGGTAACTGTGCGACTTATTGCGTATTGGAAGAGTCGGCGGTTAAGTGTGTGCACGCATTTGCGTTGTGTGGATACTGCAGAATCTGCTTCGGCTTTTTCGGGCCGGAGCCTGTTGAAATCAACGAGGGGGCGGAAAATCAGCTTTGTCCGACAGGTGCGATAACGCGTACCTTTGTGGAGGATCCCTATTACGAGTACACTATCGACGAGTCACTATGTAACGGGTGCGGTAAATGTGTAAAGGGATGTAACACCTTTGGAAACGGCTCACTATCTCTTCAGGTACGTCATGACCGCTGTTTGAATTGCAATGAATGCTCCATTGCGGCAGCTTGTCCTTCGGGGGCATATAAGCGGGTTCCCGCTGACGAGCCTTACATGCTTAAGAAGGTGGGTCACGCTTAATGGTACGTTTTTGTTATATTAGAATCGGCATAGCACTCTTCCTAATTTTATGCAGTTCTACAACAGGGACTGAACGCTTTCCGCCGCCTGATTTTATCGAAACCAATTATGTAATACCAAGCCCGACTGTTCCCGGCCCACGTCAGGATATTTATGAATACATAGATGCCGGGGTGCTTTTGGCGGTGCTCGGCTTGTCTTCGTATCTGGTCTTGAGAAATCGCAGCCGACGGGCAATATTTATTTTGATGGTGTTTTCATTACTTTATTTCGGCTTTTGGCGAAAGGGCTGTGTCTGTCCGGTGGGAGCTATTCAGAATATTGTTTTGTCTATTTTTGACCGCGACTATGTTGTGCCGATTGCCATTGCATTTTTTTTCCTTTTGCCGCTTGTCTTTGCGCTGTTTTTTGGAAGGGTTTTCTGTGCAGGGGTATGTCCCCTCGGAGCGGTACAGGATTTGGTACTGTTACGGCCTACCTCGGTGCCGAATTGGCTCGAAAGCGGGCTGAGGTTGTTTGCGTACGTTTACTTGGCTGCGGCGGTTCTTTTTGCAGCTACCGGAAGTGCTTTTTTAATATGCAGGTATGACCCGTTTGTTGCGTTCTTTCGTTTGAACGGAAATTTGAATATTTTAATAATTGGCGCCTGTTTACTGCTAATAAGCATGTTTATTGGACGTCCTTACTGTCGCTTTATCTGCCCTTATGGAGTACTGCTCAGACAATTATCCCGGCTCTCAAAATGGCGGGTAACCATTACTCCGGATGAATGTATTCAATGCAGACTATGTGAGGACTCGTGCCCCTTCGGTGCTATTAAGAGGCCCACAACTGATTGGCCTGCGACGGAATATAGCAGGAGTAAGAAAAGACTTGCAGTTCTGATTATTCTTTTGCCTGTCCTGATTTTTTTGTGTGGATGGACAGGTTCCGGCCTGAAGATGGTAACGTCGCGCATGCACGCAAGGGTCAGATTAGCTGAGCGCATCTATTTGGAAGATACCGGCAAGGTCCAAGACACAACGGATGCCAGCCTGGCTTTTAGAACAACGGGCAAAGAGCCAAAAGTGCTTTACGAGGAAGCTTCAAATATCAGGGCCGAGTTTGGATTAGGCGGATGGTTCTTTGGAGGATTTACAGGACTGGTGATTGGCCTTAAATTAATTGCCGTCTCAGTCTGGCGGCAAAGAACCGACTACGAAGCCGACAGGGCAGGATGTCTGGCGTGTGGTCGCTGTTTCAAATATTGTCCCAAGGAGCATGTGAGACTGAAGAAGGTAAAAGAGGTAACGGGTTAAAGCTGATGGAAGCTAATACTGGTAAAACTCAAGACCAAAAACACAAGACCCAAAACCCAAGACCTGGGTCCGGAGTCTGGAGTCTGGAATCAGGTGTGTGGTACCGAAGTGCGGTTACAACGGCCATTGTCTGTGCAGTCTTTTCTCTTATAGCACTTGCACTTTTTGTTACCAATTACGTTCGGGGCAGGATAATTGACGCTAAGTGGGAGACGCAGTTCGAGAAACTGAAAATAGAGCTTCGCCAACATCCTGACGACGAGCAGCTTTTGCTGCGGATTCGCCAACTGGATTTGCAATTCAGACGACATAGAATACGACGGCTGGATTTCTCTCGCAAAGGCAGCTATCTGCTTTTTGGCAGTATAGTGATATTATTGACAGCTCTCAAGTGTGCGGGCACATTCAAAAAGAAGATGCCGGCCCCGCAAATGCTTGATGACAGATACAGCGAGCAGCTCCGGCAGACAACACTGTCTCGGTGGGCTATTACTGCCGGTTTGGCAGTACTTGGCTTGGGGGCTTTAATTCTTGCAATTCCACAGTTCTTGGGACTCTTTTCGGAGGACACCATGCGGTGGAGCACCGATATTGATTTTAGCGGGACCGCTGGAGTGAGTGCTTCCTATCCTTCCTTCGAGCAGATTAATGAAAATTGGCCTGGCTTTCGTGGGCCCGGCGGGCTCGGAATAAGTGCTTACACAAATATACCTGCCGATTGGAGTGGCAAAACTGGTGATGGGATTTTTTGGAAAACCAAGGTACCGCTTCCGGGAAATAGCTCACCGGTTGTGTGGGGCGACCGCGTTTTTCTTTCCGGAGGAGACGAGAACAAACTCCAGGTTTTCTGCTTTGACGCAGTTTCAGGCGGTCTTCTTTGGACGGGGGACGTAACACGTGCGCCTTTAAAAAGCGATGAAGAACCATTTGAAGTTATGGAGGATACTGGTTTTGCTGCACCCACCGTTGTAACGGACGGCCGACGGGTCTATGCTATATTCGCAACAGGTGACATTGGATGTTTCGATTTTAACGGCAAAAACATCTGGACCAGAAGTCTGGGAATTCCCGACAGTGCGTACGGCCATGCCTCTTCGCTTGCGATGTATCGAAACCTGGTTCTGATACAATATGACCAGGGAGGCGCGGAGGACGAAAAGTCTAAGCTGATAGCCTTGGACGGACTCTCCGGCCAGACCGTCTGGGAGACGAAACGACCCGTTCCGAATTCGTGGTCTTCACCCATAGTAACCAAAGTCGAAAGTCAGTATCAGCTTCTAACCTGCGGCGACCCGTGGGTTATAACATACGACCCAGCTAAAGGCACGGAAATCTGGCGGGCGAAGTGCCTGGCCGGTGACATTGCACCATCATTAATCTATGCCAACGGACTGATATTTGCCATAGAGCCATACGGCAAACTGGTTGCTATTCGTCCAGACGGCCGGGGTGACGTTACCGAAACCCATATTGCCTGGAGCATCGAAGAGGGTGCTCCGGATATATGCTCGCCGGTCAGCAATGGTGAGATGATATTTATGTTAGCTTCTGATGGATTGCTTAGCTGCTATAAGGTTACTGACGGAACAAAGTTGTGGGAGCAGGATTTGAGAGAGAATTTCTGGGCTTCGCCGAGTTTAGTTGGAGATAAGCTGTATCTGCTGAGCGAAAAAGGTGTTATGTTCATCGTTCAGGCCGGGCCCGAATACAAGGAACTAACCAGATGCGAGCTTGGCGAGGAATGTCGTGCGTCGCCAGCTTTCGCGGATGGCCGCATCTATATACGAGGGCTGGAGAACCTGTACTGCATAGGAAAGAAGACAGAGGACAGAAGACAGAAAACAGAGGACAGACTCTGACTTCTGATTTCTGTCTTCTGAAGTTCAGTATGGATGAGCTGGATTTGACATTTGTAGAACAAGCCGTTGAGAAAATCGGCACTGGTGCAGAGAAGGTGCTTGAGCTCTTGCAGGCCGTTCAGGGAAACTATGGTTATCTGCCCAGCGAAGCTCTTGAACGGGTATGTGAGCTGACGCAGATTACCCCTGCTTCGATTGCCGGTGTTTCGACCTTTTATAACCAGTTTCGATATCGTTCTGTTGGTCGTCACATAATTCACGCTTGCGTCGGCACCGCATGTCACGTGAAAGGGGCGGACCGTGTCTATGAGGCGTTTCTGCGTCATCTTCGTATTCCTGATGGTGAAGATACGGACTCCCAGAAGCTGTTTACGGTTGAGAAGATTGCGTGTCTGGGATGTTGCACGTTGGCACCTGCGGCACAGATTGGGAAAGTAACATACGGCCATCTAACCCCGGACACGGTCCCGAAGATTATCAGTGACTTTCTCAGATACGAACAAGACAGGGCAAGCCAGCAACAGAAAATACGAAAACATCGGGTCAAAGAATCCGAACCCCGTGGCGAGATTCGGCTTGGTCTGGGTTCTTGCTGTGTGGCCCGAGGCAGTGGTAAATTGCGTGAAGCCCTGGAACAAGCTTTAGCTGAAACAGGCGTGCGGTTGGTCGTAAAACGTGTTGGGTGCGTCGGCATGTGTCACCAAACACCGCTGATGGAAGTGGTATTGCCTACCAAGACACAAGACCGAAGACACAAGACCCAAGACCTGGGACTGGAGTCTGAAGGCTGCCGGGAATCTTTTCTTTATGCCAGAGTTCGGCCGGAAGATGCAAAAGCCATTGTGTTGAGGCATTTTAAGCCGAAACGAATGGGCTGGAAAATCAAAAACACCACATCCACAATGCTTGACAGAATACTCACCGACAAGGAACTGGAGCCGGTTACGCGATATTCGATAGACGTACGAGACCGGCCGGTGGCGGACTTTCTGGGCAAACAATTACACATCGCTACCGACCTCTGCGGGCATATTGACCCGGTTGATATTGATGAGTATATTCGAAATGATGGATTCAAAGCACTACAAAAGTGCGTAAACCAGATGAGTCCTGATGAAGTCATCTGCGAGATTGAAAGAAGCGGGCTTCGTGGAAGAGGCGGTGCCGGCTTTCCAACATATCGTAAATGGTCCGCAGTCCGAAACAGCAAGTCCGACAAAAAATTTGTGGTGTGCAACGGTGATGAGGGTGACCCCGGTGCCTTTATGGACAGGATGCTGATGGAATCTTACCCGTATCGAATTATCGAAGGTATGGCTATCGCTGCATATACGGTCGGCGCAAATGAAGGTTATTTCTATATTCGAGCAGAGTACCCGCTTGCACTCGAACGGGTCGGCCAAGCTATAGAGCAATGTCAACAGCGAGGTTTTCTCGGCGATAGTCTGCTCGGTACTGATTTTTCACTGCACCTTAGGATTGTAGCCGGTGCCGGAGCTTTTGTGTGTGGTGAAGAAACAGCGCTTATGGCCAGTATAGAAGGGCGTCGAGGTATGCCCCGATTGAGGCCGCCATATCCTGCGGAAAGCGGACTCTGGGGCAAACCAACGCTTATTAACAATGTCGAAACCTACGCTGTCGTCTCGTGGATTATGCGCAAAGGCTCTGAGGCGTTCGCCAGGTTCGGCACGAGCAGCAGTAAGGGAACAAAGGTCTTTGCACTTGCAGGAAAAGTGGCGAGAGTGGGTCTAATCGAGGTGCCGATGGGCATTACGATACACCAGATTGTACAAGATATCGGCGGCGGGATTGCAGGTCAATTAAGACTAAAAGCAGTCCAGGTTGGAGGCCCGTCCGGCGGATGCGTGCCGGCGGAGCTTGCGCATATTCCTGTTGACTTTGAAGCGCTCAAAGATGTTGGGGCAATGATGGGTTCCGGCGGTTTTGTGGTTCTGGATGAAACCGACTGTATGGTAGATATCGCACGGTATTTTCTGGAGTTTACACAAAATCAGTCTTGCGGCAAATGCACTTTTTGTAGAATAGGCACTCGCCGTATGCTGGATATTCTTGAGCGTTTGTGTGCCGGGGAAGGTAAGGATACAGATATTGAAGAGCTGGAGAATCTTGCTCGAATGGTTCAGAAAACAAGTCTCTGCGGGCTTGGCAAAACGGCGCCGAATCCTGTACTTTCAACCATCAAATATTTCCGCGATGAGTATGAAGCTCACATCGAGAAACGCTGCCCTACCGGAAAGTGTAAAGCGCTTATTACGTATTCGGTAACGGATGATTGCATTGGTTGCAGCTTGTGCGCACAGCACTGCCCGGTCAGTGCCATTGAAATGAAGCCATACGAGAAACATGAAATCGACCCTGAGAAATGTATTCGCTGCGGCACGTGTAAGAGCGTCTGTCCAGTTGACGCTGTTAAGGTTCAATAAACAATGCCCAAACTGTTCATAGATAACCGTGAAGTTGAATTTGAAAATGGAGCTACAATTCTTGATGCCGCCGATAGGCTCGGTATTGAAATTCCCACAATGTGTTTTTTGAAAGATTATAAACCTTCAACCAGTTGCATGGTATGTGTAGTCAAAGTGGATGGTTTATCTGCTCTTGTACCGGCTTGTGGAACTATCGCTGAAGATGGTATGCGTGTTGAAAGCAATTCAGAAGAAGTTCACCAGGCGAGAAGGACAGCTTTGGAATTGCTTTTAAGCGACCATGTGGGCGATTGCCTGGGGCCTTGCCAAACTATATGTCCTGCTCGAATGAATATTCCGTTGATGATTCGGCAGATTGCAGCAGGTAAGTTTCGTGATGCAATCGCTACTGTGAAGAAAGATATTGCTTTACCTGCGGTGCTGGGACGGATTTGCCCGAAGCCTTGTGAAAAAGGGTGCAGACGGGCTATGTACGATGAGGCGGTTTCAATATGTCTTTTGAAGCGCTACGTTGCTGACCTCGACCTGCGGTCTGCAAACCCATATTTGCCGCCCTGTAAACCCTCGCAGGACAAGGGCGTAGCTATCGTCGGGGCCGGCCCCGCCGGTCTGGCTGCTGCATATTATCTTCAACAGGCCGGATTTTATTGTACGGTCTTTGATGAGCGCGAACGGCCCGGAGGTATGCTGCAATATAGAGTCTCAGAGCAGGACCTTCCGAGAGACATATTAAATAAAGAGATTGCTTTGATTGAGAAGCTCGGCGTGAAATTTCAATGCCGGACACGAATAGGCGACAGGCTGTCGATGGAGGAACTGCGCAGAGATTTTGACGCCGTGTTTGTGGCGATTGGCCAGCTCAAAGCCGGTGACGCCGAAGCAATGGGTCTTGAGGCAAGTCCTAATGGTATCAAAGTAAACGGCACAACTTACCAGACAAATCTACCGGGCGTATTTGCAGGTGGAGATGCTGTTCACCGACGGAGGCTTGCAGTACGAGCAGTAGCGGACGGAAAAGAGGCGGCTGTCTCCATCACTCAGTACTTGTCCGGATATACGGTCACCGGACCGGTCAAGGATTTCAATACCCGCATCGGCAAACTAATGGATGGAGAGATTGAGGAGTTCTTAGCCTGTGCCGGCAAAGCACAGCGGAAGAACCCTTCAGGAAAAGATGGCGAGCTAACCGACGAGCAGGCTCATAAGGAAGCAGCACGCTGCCTGCGGTGCGATTGTCGAAAGGCTGATAATTGTAAACTAAGGCAATATGCTCAGAATTACGAAGCCAAGCCAACCCGCTATAAAAACCAGCGAAGATTGTTTACTCAGCAGCTTCAACATCCAGAAATAATTTATGAACCCGGCAAGTGCATAGATTGCGGTCTTTGCATACAAATTGCTGCGGCGGCGGGTGAGAAGCTTGGTTTGACCTTTGTTGGCCGCGGCTTTGATGTTCGTGTAGCAGTACCTTTTGACCATTCAATAGCCGACGCTCTCAAACAATCTGCAGACCAATGTGTAAAAGCCTGTCCGACAGGAGCATTGGCGTTTAGGAAAGAATAGTAGAATACCGATAAATTCAAACATTGACATTTAGAGTAAAACTTTATATAAGAATTCCTTGTTAAAGTAAATTCTCGTTTTTGGAGAACATTATGAAATTGAGAAAAGTGATGAAATGTTATGTTTTGGTAGTGGTACTTGGTCTCAATATAAGTTTAATTGGGACAAGCCCTTATAGTACTGCCGCGGCCGCGGACTGGCCTAATTATCGCGGTCCCAACCACAATGGCATCACCAGCGAAACAGACTGGAGTGCAAATTGGTCGGCAAGCGGCCCCAAGCAGCTATGGAAGGAACCTGTTGGTATTGGATTCTCGTCTATAACGGTCAGCAATGGCCGAGTCTTTACAATGGGCAATACGGGCAAAAAAGGTGTTAAGAAAGAACATGATATGGTCTTTTGTCTGGATGCGGATACGGGTGAAGAAATATGGAAGTATATTTATCCGTGTCCTTTACTACCAAAATCCTATGAAGGCGGCACCCTGTCCACACCTACCGTTGATGGTGACGTTGTCTATACAATCAGCAAAATGGGGCATCTGTTTTGTCTCAAAGCAGCCAGCGGTGAGGTAGTCTGGCAAAAGAATATGAGTCGGGACTACGGCTTTAAGCTGCCCACATGGCATTTCTCCGGTTCGCCCCTGGTTATGGGTGAGATGTTGATATTCAACCTTGGCACAGCAGGTGTCGCACTGAACAAGACGAACGGGCAGTTAATCTGGGAAAACGGCAAAGGTGTCTGCGGGTACGCCACACCTGTACCTTACGAGATGGGCGGCCAACAATGCATCGCCTTATGTGCCTCCGATGCGTTCAAAGGCGTGAAGCTCGACGATGGCAAAGTGCTCTGGCAGTACCCCTTTGTCAATAGGTATAAGGTCAACGCCTCCGACCCGATTGTCGTAGGCGACGATGTATTTGCTTCTTCGGGTTACGATTTGGGTTGTGTACGGGTCGGCATTAATGGTGGCAAAGCGATGAAAGTCTGGCAAAACAAGAACATGCGAAATCACATAAACTGCTCGGTGTTCTGGAAGGGCTATATCTACGGGTTTGATGAGTCACGACTAAGGTGCATTGACTTCAAGGACGGCAGAGTAAAATGGACCGATAGCAGCATGGGTAAGGGTGCGCTAATGATGAGCGGCGACGGCCGAATGGTCATCATAAGTGACGAAGGCGAATTAGTGATTGCCAAGGCTGACCCGGAGAAGTTTGTGTCTATCTCCCGTTCGCAGATTCTCCCCAAAAGCAAATGCTGGACAACACCTATTCTTGCCAACGGCAAAATCTATGCTCGCAATGCGAATGGAGATATGGTCTGCGTCGATGTTAGCAATTAAGCTCGAGGATGGGTCAATGCATTTAAAATAAAATTTAGATTTCAATAATCCATAAATAATTTCTGTCCATCGGAAAATTTGTAGTCTCATTAGGAAAGGTTTACGAAAATGTCAAGAACAAGTAGAGAATATTTATCTGTGACGGTCTTTGCTTTTATGGTATCACTAATTGGTTTTAGCTATTGCAGTTCCGCTAAAGCGGCCGATTGGCCCCAGTGGCGAGGGCCCAACCGTGATGGAGTATGTACTGAGAGCGGTCTGCTCAAAAGCTGGCCCGAAGGAGGGCCGAAACTTTTGTGGGAGCTTACAGGCTTGGGGATAGGATTTTCCAGCATCTCAATTGTTGACGGCAGGTTTTATACAATGGGCGATATTCGCCTCGGTTCCGAAAACGTGCAATGCGTTCTTGCCTACGACCTGTCCACACGCAAACGATTATGGACAGCTAAAGTGGGTCCACCACATACCGGGGATAAGAGCGGCTCGCGTTGTACACCTACCATCGATGAGGGCTTTATTTATGCAATAGGTACGGATGGGGATGTAGTCTGTATTGATGCCAATACCGGCAAAACGCGCTGGAGCAGGAATTTCCAAAGTGACTTTGATGGTAAAGGCCCTAACTGGAAATACAGCGAATCGCCGCTCATAGACGGCGAAAAACTGTTGTGCACACCTGGGGGCAGGAAAGCTGTCATTGTCGCGCTAAATAAGAAAAGCGGAGAACTTATCTGGAAATGTTCTATGCCAGACATCGGACCAAAGGGAAAAGACGAGGCAGGCTACTCATCCATCGTTACAACTAAGACCGGAGATATTCAACAATATGTTCAGTTAACCAACAAGGGATTGATAGGTGTCAATGCAAAGGACGGCAGGTTTTTATGGGGATACAACAAGATAGCAAACAGAGTCGCAAATATTCCCACCCCCGTCGTTTATGAAGATTATATATTCTGTTCAACCTCTTACAGCACCGGCAGTGCCCTGCTTAAGCTGGCCGCTGAGGGCAACAATGTCGATGCAAAAGAGATTTACTTTCTCGATGACCGCACTTTCCAGAACCATCATGGCGGCTTTGTCCGAGTCGGCAACTACATCTACGGCGGACACGACCACGGCAAAGGCAAGCCAACCTGCATCGAAATAAAGACCGGAAAGATAATGTGGCAGGAAGACCAGCCGGGCGGAGGCTCGGCAGCCGTGCTTTATGCCGATGGTCACCTGTATTTTCGCTACGAGGACGATGTGTTAGCTCTCATCGAGGCCAATCCAAACAAGTACATCCTTAAAAGCACCTTTAAGCTTCCTAAACGCGAGGGTATGAGCGGCCCTGGTTGGGCACACCTTGTTATCGTCGATGGCCAGCTCTATGTTCGCCACGCCGATGTTTTGATGGTCTATGATATTAGAGCAACACATGCTCACGCAGACCGATAGCAATGGTATAATTGCCGATGACTTCAGCCTCTATAAAGATTTCTTGAGGAAAAGGTAGCAGTGAACAAAGAAATATCAGACGGCAATCCAGACCATCCAGCCGTGCCGCAGCCACGGCGCGACAGGCAAGATAGCTCACTTATGCGAGAATACTTACCAGCCGAGGAGCTTATTAATAATGTCCCCTACTTAGCTATGATAATGCTTGGGATGGTTATTTTCGTTGCTATTCTTGGCGGCTCATCCTGGGGGTTGATAGCTGCGGCTGTTTATCTGATATACGGCCTGATGGGGGCCTTCTGGATTATGATATTCGTATGCCCCTACTGCAAGTATTGGAACACAAAGTCCTGTCCTTGCGGATACGGCAGAATAGCTGCAAAGTTTCGTAAAAAAAAGCCCATCGAGCTCTTCAGCGAGAAGTTCAAAAAACACATACCTGTGATTGTGCCTTTATGGTTCATACCGGTATTAGTCGGCGTGCCTCTTGTCATACGTAGCTTCTCCTGGACTCTTCTGGTTTTACTTGTTGTGTTTGCCCTTGAAGCATTTGTGATTCTGCCGCTGGTTTCGAGCAAACATGGCTGCAAGAGGTGCCCTCAGAAAAATTTATGTCCCTGGATGAAAGACAAATGTGAGACCGCAGCTTGATCGGTATGGCGGATTTGCCTGAAGTGATAACAGGTTCGATGATTTTGGTTTCACTATCGAAAAAAACTGCACGTCGGATTACCACTGTCAGGCGAGACTTCTAATGTCCTTTTTAAATTCTCGTCGTGATAAAGAATTTATCTATTTATTTTCTTGCCTTTGACAATTTTCTTGAAATGAAACAGAGCTGCGCGGCTGTCGGGCGCATCGAAAACGAAACTGTCATGAGCGATTTCGCTTATCGTTTCTGCCTTTTTGTTAATTATGTCGTATCGTCTGACCATCCAGGTACCGGCTGACAGATTGGCAACGATGTTTTTATGGAGTTTGTTCGTACCGAGCAGGTATTCGCGGTCGGGCCAGGCAAGCCCACGAAAGTCGGGATGAAGGTTTGAAAAGATACCGCTATCGGGAGCCATTTTCCAAAAGCTGATATGGCTGTCGATTATCTCGCGCAGGTATTTTAGATTATCTGCGGCAGTGTGCTCGGAGGGATTGAAGCGTCCCCAGAAATACTGGCCCAGTTTAGGGGCGGGTTTTTCGCCGGTTGTGCCGTAACCGCCGCCGAGAAAAACACCGAGGTGGGACTCGATGGTATCGTGCTCGGTATGTTTATCGCCTTCGCCCTGATAGCTCAATTCATCATTGATAGTAGGTTTATTACGTGGACCTTTTCCTTCCGGATTTTGCCAGGTGTATTGGATTGTGTCGGCAGAGTCGGGAAGATTGCGGATTTTTTTCTGGATAATCTGATGGTCGTTCCAGCCTGGAAGCTCATCAAACTTTTTCGCCCAAAGTGTACGAGGCGTAGAATGCACGCTCAGTGGCGTAGGATAAGACAGATATTGTTTAATTATTTGCCCGAATCGGGCAATATCTTCTTCGGTATATTTGGGATTTTTTATCTCATATTCATTACATAAACACATCCAGACATTGGGAAAGCTTCCATAACGGGCAGCGACGTATTTTAGCCAGGGTGCTGGGTCGCCGCCATTGTGACCGGCGCGTAAAATAGAGCGCGATTCCTCCGTGTCGGGGCCGCATAGAATCAAATCCGCAATCAGGTCATGTTCCCAGGCCGTCCGTACAGCCAAGTCAGCCCGCTTGACAAACCACCGCGGATTGGGGCGGTGTGAGTAATCACCGCAGTCGGTGGGATGCCCATTATCGTCAAAAAAGGGTTTTTCATTTGGATTCGGGTAACGGTCACAATGTAAAGTAAATCGAAGCTTCTTAAAGTATTTTGCGTTGCCAGCTATATCTGCTGCGATGTCATTTCTGCTGGGCTTGTTATCCTTCTGGTAGCCGGACAGGAACGAATAATGCGTATTGCCGAAAATGTAAGGATGGGAACCGTCTGAGCGCATATACCAGCGGCGGCCCGGACTGCTGGAATCGACAATCCAAAAACCGGAATGGTCCGAAGCAGCAGCAGTCAGGTAGTCACCTTCCTTTTGGCCGTGCAGACTTTGTTTGTTTGAATAGACCTCAATTATATTCCAGCGTCCTATTTTTGTCGGGCAAAAACGAACTTTGAAGACATTGCCGCTGGTCCCTCCTTTACCGTCACCATCCCAGAAACCATGAATCTTATACTCAGGTGAACCGGTTTCGTGGCGAAAGCGAACCCAAAAATCGATATCGCGGGCAGGAACATCTGTTTGATTTTGCTCAGGGCCGTGAAAGGTAAGTTCCATAATAGAATACACACCTGCTTTTCCAATTTCCGTACAATGAGTTACGGAAGTAAGGAAGAGAGAAGACAATAATAAAATAAAAAGCGACGCATTTTTTTTAATGTGCCGGGACATTATGATTTCCCCTTTGTTTTGTTGAGAATTATTCGTCACGCAGCTTAACAAAAAATAGTATAAAGTATTCTTTTGTGTTAGTCACACAGATTTGCTATTTTATCATTGAAGATAATACCTTAAGAAATAATAACCTTTTTTTTCAGGAGACCAATTCGTGATAAGCAAAAAACGATTTAACCGTCGCCAATTTATGGCAGGAACTGCCGCTGCGATGACCTTTTCCATTGTTCCCCGACACGTACTTGGAGGCACCGGACGCACAGCACCCAGTGACAAGATTAATCTTGCCGGTGTCGGAGTTGGAGGAGTCGGTCACAGCCAATTGCAGAGTTGTGACGAGCAAAATGCTCAAATCGTGGCATTGTGTGATGTTGACGATGAATACGCTGATAAATCCTATCGGATGTGGCCTCAGGCCAGACGCTACCGGGACTATCGAAAAATGCTGGATTCCGAAAAAGATATTGATGCGGTGTATGTCGGCACGCCAGACCACACACACGCGTTAATCACGATAGCAGCACTCAAAAAAGGTAAACACATTTGCTGTGTGAAGCCACTTACCCGGACGATTTACGAGTGCAGAAAAGTTGTAGAAGAAGCGCGAAAGGCAAACGTGACCACGCAGGTAACCGCCTATCCAAATTCTACCGAGACTGGTTGCAGGACATGCGAGATGATTTGGGATGGGGCTATCGGTGATGTAAGCGAGGTCCTCATCTGGTCAAATCGTCCGCTGTGGCCTCAAGGAATGATTCGCCCTAAAGGGGCAGACCCAATTCCTGATACCTTCGACTGGAATCTCTGGCTCGGCCCGGCCGAGATGCGCCCGTTCAAGGATAAGTGGCCCAGCGACCATCTTACGCTGGAGCAGATAAGTGTAAAAAATGACAACGGCTGGCCCAAAGCGGTTTACCATCCGTGGAATTTTCGCGGCTGGTGGGACTTCGGCACCGGTGCTCTGGGTGACATGGGCTGTCACCATTTCAACATTCCTAAGCGGGCATTAAAACTCGGCCATCCGTCCAGCATTAGTGCCACATCAACTAAGGTGATGTCTGAGTCTGCGCCATTAGCCTCTATCGTTACGTGGGAATTTCCGGCCAGAGAGGGCATGCCGCCTCTTAAAGCGGTTTGGTACGACGGCGGACTAAAGCCACCAAGACCATCTGAACTCGAACCTGAGCAAAACTTACCACAAGAGGGCACCCTGTATATCGGCTCCAAAGGCAAGATGCTGGACACGCGTATTATTCCGGAACGTAAAATGAAGGCTTACAACCCACCTCCAAAAACACTTCAGCGCCGCGGCGGCACGTGGTCGGAATGGTTCGAGGCTATGCGGGGCGGACAATCTGCCGCCTGCCTATTTGATTGGGCCGGTCCATTAACGGAGATTGTTCTGTTAGGAAATATAGCTATCCGCACCGGCAAACGAATCAACTGGGATGGAGAGAATATGAAGATTACCAACGACGGCGATGCAAATAAATACATAAAAGAAGCCTATCACAACGGCTGGTCTCTCGAAGTATAACAACAATTAACAGTAAATTTCTGTTTTTAGAAGCGGCTACCTGCCGCAATTAGAAGGTCGCATCTTGTGTTGACAAAATACACGAGTATTTTACTATACTTTTCGTTACAATATCAAGTTGTTATGAGCCGTGATAAATCTTAAACTATAAAGTTATTTATTTTCAACGTGAGGGAATCATTATGGAAAGAAGGACATTTCTAAAAAGTGCGGGTGGTATTGCTACGGGTCTTGCCCTGCAGTCTCTGTCAGGCTGTGAAAAATCGTTCTCGAAAAAACAGGATGATATGGTAGCCGGTTTACCGAGAAGAACCCTCGGGCGGACAGGCGAGAAGGTCTCAATTGTGGGATTTCCGGGACTTGCACTTAGCCATTACGACCAGGACCGCTGCAACGCCGGACTGCTTGATGCTTTCGAGCGAGGTGTAAATTACTACGATGTCGCACCTGCATACGGTAAAGATGGTGACTGTGAGAAAAAGATGGGCATTGGACTGCAGGGTATCGACCGCAGCCGTATTTTCTTAGCCTGTAAGACAAAGATGAGGGACAAGGACGGTGCTCGTTATGAGCTGGAGCGGTCTCTAAAAAGGCTCAAAACTGATTATTTCGATTTGTACCAGATGCATCATATTCGCACCCCTGAGGAGGTAAAGCAGGCTCTGGGAGCGGGTGGCGCTATCGAAACTTTTTTGAAAGCCAGAGAAGAGGGAAAGGTCCGCTATTTTGGCTTTTCGGCTCATACTACTAAAGGAGCGCTCGAGGCTTTGAAAGGTTTTCGTTTTGATACGGCCATGTTTCCTATCAATTTTGTTGAGTTCTATAAGATAGGGTTTGGCAAGGCCGTTCTCGAACTTGCAAACAGTCAGGGCGTTGGGGTGCTGGCCATCAAGCCATTGTCAAAAGGCCCCTGGCCCGAAGGTGCCGAAAGAACGCGTCAATGGTGGTATCGAGCAACGGAGACTCAGGATGAAGTTGACCTTGCAATACGATTTACTCTCTCGCAAAAGCCTGTTGTAGTGGGAATACCGCCATCGTTCCTTGACCTTCTCGACAAAGCAATCGAGGCAGGTCGGTCATATCGACCCATTAAAGAAATTGAGACGCAGAAACTTCAAGAGATAGCTAAAGACTGTGGGTCTTTATTCCGCAGAGAAGAGGAACAAGTCGCACGCGGTGATTTCTCGCTCAGCCCGATTTATGCCGACAGCCCTCATGAGTGTTGTCCGGGGGCATACGTTTGAGGTATTATGGTCTGAAGTCGCCTTGAGGAAGATTCCTCCGCCCAAGAGTAAGTGTCATCACAGTCAACGAGACCTGTAAATCTGAAGTATTTACCCTGCTCTGCTAAGATTCGTTAAAAGGGCTATTTCTTTTTTAAGAATTTCAGCATGCCGGTCCTGGGGATATTTACTCAGCGTCTCATTTTCGAGGCAAAGGTCACCCTGGTAGTGAACCTTGCGTAGAATCTCCACCACTTTTTTAAAGTCGATGTCACCCTCATATATAGGAGAGGAGTACTTGTTGTATTCCCAGCCCATCGGGCGTCGAGTATTTTTCCTGTCTTCAGGATATCGTATGCTCTTGCAATGAGTGTGAAAAGCCCTTGGGGCAAATCTCTCAAAGATGTTATAAAGCTCTTCCAGCGGATGTCCATACCAGTAGAAGTTGGCCGTATCGAGTGTAAGACCGAGACTCGGTGAGCCTACACTATCGAACAGTTTCTGCAGGAACTCGGGGTCGTTTGTAATGCTGCCGTGATTTTCAATTCCGTAACGAATGGATGTTCCATCAACAATGTTACAAAGCTGCTTGCAAACTCTGATGGCAAATGGCAAAAATTCTTCAGGTTGGGTACGGCGGGGAACAACATCAATCCTAATGACGCTTGTATCTAACTTTTGAGCAGCATTGACTAATTTCCTGGTCCACTCAAGCTCCTCTTCCAAGCGTTCGTCGAAACGGTTATGCATTAGAAACGCGGTGATGCAAAGTCCATTTTTGCCAAGGTCATCTTTGAGGACCAGGATATCAGAGTCAGAAGTTAGGGTGTACTTTTTCTTGGGGTGATAGAGAACCGGACACGTCAGGTCGAAATCTACTTCCACCTCCACGCCGGTAACACCAAGCTCTTTCATAGCAGACCAGCAATCCGGCTTTTGAGCCGCTTTTAAAAGGTCATCGCGGCAGGCGACAATCCAGGGTTTCGACTGTTTGGCGGACAGGTTATTCCCCTGGCCGGCCAGCACCGTAGTAGAGAGCACCAGACCGGCGGCACTTTTCATAAAGCACCGGCGAGTTAAATCATGCGAAGTTTTCATAACTCATCTTACTCCTCACATTTACAAATAAGCCTATTTAAAATACACATCCCAATCGAGCAATCCTGTAGATTTGGAATTAGCTGCAGTCTTTAACACCTTCAAATTATATATATGGTCAGGACAATGTCAATACGGTTGACTCACATATAGATTTCGCCGATGATTCGTGGTCGATTTTGCTTATAAGCTCTTGACTATATAAGAAAATTGAGGTAAATGAAGTTGAAATGATATTCAAGAATTCGTATTACACTCGTGTATGCGGAAAGGTAACTGGAAAGGACATTATAATGGCGGAAAAATTAGCAATCGACGGAGGACCCAAGACAGTAACGAACAAGCTGGCCGGCTGGCCGCAGTTCGATGAAAAGGCAATCAAAGCGGTGGAAGATGTGCTTAGGTCGGGCAAGGTCAATTACTGGACCGGGCCCAAAGGGATGGAGTTTGAGCGTAAATATGCCCAGTGGCAGGGCAGCAAATACGCTATCAGTGCGTCAAGTGGTACAGCCGCATTGCATATAGCGCTAAGCGCTCTGGGAATTGGCCCCGGCGATGAAGCTATCGTGCCCAGCTACACCTTCATTGCCAGCAGCTTCTCAATCGTTCAGGCTGGAGCAATACCACGTTTTGCAGATGTCAATATCGACGACCATTGTATCAGCGTAGAATCGGCAGAAAAGCTCATCAACAAAAGAACTAAGGCGATTATGCCGGTTCATCTGTATGGCAACGTCTGTGATATGGATAAGGTAATGGACTTTGCAAAGAGGCATAAGCTGTTTGTCATCGAGGACAATGCCGAGGCCTTTGGCGGTGCCTATAAGGGCAGAAAAACCGGCACCATCGGTGACATTGCGGCCTGCAGCTTCTGTCAGAACAAGACGTTTACCACCGGTGGCGAGGGCGGTATGGTAACCACCGACGATGAAGACCTCGCCTGGCGGGCACGCAGCTTTCGCGACCATGGTTACGATGTCAAACAGCGCTTGAGCCTGCTCGAGTTAGAGCAGAAACTGCCTTATATTCATAATATGGTCGGATGGAACTATCGTATGACAGAGATGCAGTCGGTCATCGGACTGGCTGAGCTGGAGCGAATTGACGTCTGGAATTTGCCGAGACGCAAACGCAACGCTCATATCATAATCGATGCGATAAAAGATTTACCCCAGGTCAAATACGTGCCTATTGATACAGAGGAACGTCAAAACGGCTGGTATGTTATGGCATTTTCTCTCGACATCGAGGATATGACCTGTGATATAAATAAGTTTGTCGCTGCATGTACCGCCGAAGGTTCTCCGTGCTGGAGGGTTTTTTGGCCGCAGTGCCATACGGAACGGGCGTACAAAGAACATAATTCCTTCGGTAAAAGCGGCTTTCCCTTCAAGTCCAGAGAATATACTAATCCCAAAAGTGTAGATTATAGCAAAGTAGAAGTGCCCAATGCCATCTGGCACCAGAGCCACACGTTTACCTGCTTCGCTTTTCCAACTTACACCAAGGAAGATTGCCAACAAATAGGTAATGCCCTCGCGAAGGTAATAAGGGCCTATTCAAAATAGAAGAGAGAATTGCTGCTATGTCCAGGAAGATTAAATGGGGTGTGATTGGTTCGGGTGGAATTGCCAGAAGAAGAACGATTCCAGAGGGCATTTCAAAAGCCAATAATGCTGCTCTGTCCATCGTTTTCGATATCAATGCACAAGTAAATTCTGAAGTGGCCAAAAAGTTTGGTGTCAAGCATACAACGAGCATTGGCAGCCTGCTGAGGACGGATATCGATGCTGTTTACATCGCTACGCCTGCCCACCTTCACGCCGAGCAGGTTCGAGCCTGCGCCGAAGCAGAAAAACACGTCCTCTGCGAAAAGCCTCTGGGTATGACAGTTGCCGAGGCCGAAGAGATGATTGAAATCTGCGAACAAAGGGGCGTTAAGCTTGGCTGTGCGTTTATGATGCGCTTTGTGAGCCAACACCAGCATGCACTAAGGCTAATCAAAGAAGGCAGGCTCGGCACACCGACCTATGCGCGTGCTCAGCTTTCCTGCTGGTATCCGCCTATCGAAGGTGCCTGGCGCCAGGAGCCAGCCACCGGTGGCGGCGGGGCGCTTATCGACATGGGAGGGCACTGCATCGACTTATTGGAAATGTTCTTCGGACCGGTTGTTAAGGTTAGCTGCTTTATAAACAATACAGTACACAATTACGAATCCGAGGACAGCGCGGTAGCTATGCTGTTCTTCGAAAATGGCGCACTTGGGACGGTTGATACCTTTTTCTGCATTCCCGACAACAGCAGCAAGAATGTACTCGAACTTTATGGCTCAAAAGGCTCAATATTAGCAAAGGGGACAATTGGCCAGGCGCCGGCAGGCCAGATGGTTGCATATCTGGAACAAGACAGCGAAGAATACGATGCACAGCAGTTGCGAACAGAAGCTCAAGGAATAATTATTGCTCCTGAGCCGGTAAATACTTATCAGGCCGAGATAGAAGAGTTCAGCCAGGCCATTATAGATGACCGTGAGCCACTGATAAGCGGTGAGCTGGGCCTGCGAAGCCAGAAGATACTGACTGCCTGCTATAAGTCCGCCAGGTTAGGTAAGGTAATTGAGGTCGGCTAAAGTTTGTTGAAATGATACGCTTTTCCCAATGAATGCTGCCGGCCTCGGATTTGTTTATAGAACTCCTGAGTGACTCTGATATGGATTTTACCGACACTGTCACCGAAAACACGCTGCGTGCGATTCGCTTTGAAAGACCCGAGCATATCCCGATTATCTTCTGGATAAATCCTGCCTGCTGGCATCATTATCCACAAGATGCACTGTTTGAGCTTATAGCCGAACACCGCCTTTTATTCCCTGACTTTACTTCGGAAGATGCGGTGTTGCCTGAACTGGCTCCCTGGGAGCGTGCCGGCGAGCCATATACCGACTCCTGGGGCTGCGTTTGGGAAACGACCGATGACGGCATCACAGGCTCGGTGACAAGGCATCCACTGACAGATTGGGATGCCTTGAAGGATTTTACGCCGCCCAATCCCGCACAGACAAACGGCATGGCTGCTATCGACTGGTCTGCAATCGAGGGTAAAATCCTCAAGGCTGCAGCAGAAGGAAAGTACGGTGTCGGCAGCCTGGAGCATGGCCACGCCTTCTTGAGACTGAGCTACCTTCGAGGATACGAAAAACTTCTGCTCGATATGGCGGATGGAGATAAGAGACTCTGGCAGTTGATTGAAATGGTCAAAGAATTTAGTTTAGGGATAGTGCAGCGCTACGTTGACCTCGGCGTTGCGATGATGCGATATCCGGAGGATTTAGGTATGCAGTTCGGCCCGATGCTTTCGCCCGAACACTTTAGAAAATATATTAAACCCATCTATGAGCATCTATTAGCGCCGGCTCATAAGGCAGATTGCCTTGTGCATATACACTCCGATGGTGATATCCGTGAGCTTGTCGGTGACCTTGCCATTAGCGGCGTAGATGTACTCAACCTTCAAGACCTTGTTAATGGCATCGACTGGATAGCTTTGAACTTAAAGGGAAAAGTATGCATCGATATCGATATAGACAGGCAGCAAATCACTTGCTTTGGCAGCCCTGAGGAAATTGACAATCTAATTCGCAGGGAGGTTAAGAAGCTCGGAAGCCATGAAGGAGGTCTTATGATGATATATGGGCTTTATCCGGGCATTCCGCTTGAAAATATAAAGGCAATTATGGATGCTATGGAACGATATGCTACTTTCTATTCTTAACGATATAGTGTATTATAATTTCGGTTACTCGCAGAGACATTTTTATTTTAGTTGCAACAACAGGAAAGGAAACAAGACATGAAAAAGCTTGGAGCAGCAATAATCGGGTGCGGCTGGGTCGCAGAAGAGTATGTAAAGGCTTTTCAAAAAGACCAGCGCTCCGAGGTGCGGACGCTGGTTAGCCGAAATCCAGCGAATGCAGAAAGGTACCGCAACCGCTATGACTTAAAATGTACTATCGAAACCGACGCTTCTAAGATGCTTCGGCAAGATGATGTGGATATCGTAGTCGTATGCACACCACATAATGTGCACACGGAATATGTGGTCGCCGCTGCAGAAGCGGGTAAGCATATTATCATTGAAAAGCCGGTAGCGTTGACTCCAGAAGACGTCAGCAAACAGCGCAAAGCAATCAGAAAAAACAAGGTCAAAACGATAGTAAGTTTCGTGCTGCATTGGAATCCGCTGCTGATGACAATAAACCGGCTGATTGAGCAGGGCGTATTCGGAGACATATTTATGCTGGAGGTCGATTATCTGCACCGTATATGGATGACGACAGATTTGAAATGGTACGGAAGCCGCGAGATAAGCGGAACGGCTCTTCTGACCGCCGGCTGTCATGCAGTTGACGCACTGCGCTGGTTTGCGCGCAGCGAGGCCGAGGAGGTTTCTGCCTATCAAGTAAGAACTGAAAACCCGGCAGAGTACCCAGGCACAATTTCAATCAACATAAAATTTAAGGATGGAAAGATAGGACGCAGCACCACAACCTTCGATGCAAAGATGCCGTACCGATTCAACATCGGAATCTATGGCACTGAGGGCACGCTCCGCAACAACAAACTTTATGCCCCGAAACTTTTCCCCGGGCAAAATGATTTCATAAAGATTCCCTGTATCCTCCCGGACAGCGGTGATGTTACCCATCACCCGTTTCAGGGCGAAGTATCTTACTTTCTTGATTGCATCATCAACGACGACCAGCCGTTTCCTGATATTGAAGATGCCGCACTGACACACGCTGTGTGCTTCGCTGCCGACCTTTCCGCGGAATCCGGCAGGCCGGTGTCCATCAGCGAATTCGGCAGCCTGCTATGACCTACCTTTTGTGTAACAGCTCAAGCAGCATTGCCAAAGTGCATATCACCACTATTGACACCGAATTCAGGGGTCTAAAAGTTCTTCTTGAGCTTGCAGATAAGGAATTTCTCGGTTTCATCAGGCCGGGCTGGGAGCGAAGCTGTTACGCCGCCTGCTATCTAAGCCCATTGCGAGAAGAGTTCCACGAGCGTCTTACCACAGGCGTACACGGTGAAGCACGGCCTTGTATATCCTGCAATTTTTGTGAAGAAGTGTGTCCTGCTAATTTTATGCCACATTTAATCAACAAATACTCGTATAGAGATTTGCTTGAATAGGCTGAGCAGGCCCGCGTGAATTTCTGTATAGAGTGTGGACTGTTCTCCTATGTCTGTCCATCGAAGATAGACCTGAGGAAAAAGGTCATCGAGGCTAAGGTTCTTATTGAGCAGGAAAAGGAAGAGATACATCAAGAGCAGTTGCATCGGCTCAGGTACTCTGAGAGAAAAACTGAGAAAAATGCACGACTCCAAGGCTAACGATAATAATCTCACAAGATTAAGAACAATACTTGACAAATCGAATGCGCTATCCTGGCACAACATAGCTATCTGAAATACTCCCGGGCGAGCATTTCGACAGCGTGCTCTGCAGCTTCTCTGACAGGTTCCGAAAGCCCCGGACTCACGCTGTCGCATGTGCAGGCCACCTGACAAGCGACTACGATGACTTCTATACCACAAAGGTCCCGGAGCTCGCGAAGCAAATTAGATGTGGGTACCTGGTGCAAGGAAAAATCGTCGAGTTTAGCCTTGGGGAAAGAGTCGATGTCCGGGTAGAAGAGTTCACCCGGCTTTCGACCACAATCCATCGCGTCTATGATGATGATTTTCGATGGTTTCTTGTCGGCAAGTATGGTGTCAAAAAGTATCTCTCGAACTGAAGTTCCGGTATCGAGGACACAGACATCGGCGGGCACTGTGAATTTGCGCTGGAGGCGCTGAGCCACAGCCGGCCCAAATCCGTCATCTCCAAATAACACGTTGCCACATCCCAGGATGAGAATGGACTTATTGTACCAATCGATTCCCATAGTGCTAAAGTGAACTAAAGTGCCCAATGTGAACTTCAAACTTTAGGCACTTTAATCATGTAAGAGCTCAGTCACTTTATGTTGCAAAACGTCAAAATCCACGGGCTTCTCCAGAAAATCGGTTACCGGCAGCCAGTGGTCGTCGATATCCTTCGGACCAAATCCGAGAGGAAATTTTGTATTTATAGCGGTCAGCATCAGGATTGGAACATCTTTGAGCTTTTCGCTTTCGTGTCGCATGAAGCGTGCCAATTCAAATCCGGCGGAGGCATCTTCGGGAAACATAACATCCAGAATCACCAAATCCGGAGGTTTATTTTCCATGCTTTTGACGGCATCATCGGTGTCCAATTCAATCTGAACGTCGTGCCCTTTTTTGCGCAGGACTATTGCCGCAGTATTGGCGAAGTCTTCATCATCATCCACAATCAAGAGATAGGCCATTTCGTTTCTCCTTTCTTATCGCTGCCCAATCCTTCATCCTGCCCCGAACAGAGGCTGAATTCATCTTGGACAGGGAATTTAAGCTCAAACTTTGTACCGAAACCAAGGCGACTTTCCACTCGGATACGAATTCTATACAATTCAGCAACGTGCTTGACAATAGCCAGGCCCAGGCCGGAAGATTCTTTGTTGTGCTGCACGGATTCTTTAGTGCGGTAGTGCTCCTCAAAGATACGATGTATCTTGTTAGCAGGGATGCCTATTCCTTTATCGGCGATAGTAACAATAGGCTCCGAATTCGGGCCTCGGTAACAGCAAATCTGTACCTGCCCGTTCCTATAGGAATAATTTACCGCATTGGACAGGAGGTTGACAAACAGCATTTTGAAATGGTCTTCAGTGCCTATCATTGCTACCGGTCGTATATCCGTTTTGAAAACAATGCCGCGCTCACGAGCGACAGGTTCAACCTGAGATATACACCACATCAGTAACTCTGTTGAGACTATCTTAGTTCGTGGAAGAGACTGCTGGCTTGTTGAACTTAGATTTGCTAACTGGAGCATCTCCTGGATTTCTGCGGTCAATCGCCGACATCTCGCCGCGATACGCTGTATCACTTGCGATGCTTCATCCGGGATGTCACCGCAATATCCCTGTAGCAGAAGCTGCGCGTTGGAATAGATCGCGGCAAAAGGGGCTTTTAGCTGATGAGTCGTGGCGAGCATGTGTCGGGACCGTTCTTCCTGGGCGGCGACGAGACGGCGGTTGGTTTGGGCAAGCTCGAAATCCGTCCGGCGAACCATTGACGATAGATAAGAGGCAAGATACCATACGACCAGCCATATTCCGATGGCGAAAAAGAAGTTCACCATCAATATCACCCTTACCGATGCGGCATCTTGTTCATGGGGCGACCCGGTAAAAATACTCATAGAAGGCAGTATCTTCAGAACATATTCTACAGTGATACACGAGGCAAACATGCCAATAGCTATGATAGTTACAATCAAACTCTGCCTGCGTGAGAAGAACACGCAAGATAGAACGATGTGAAAAAGATATGCGAATGCTATATTCGTCTCTAGGCTGCCGACAAAATAAACAACGCCGGTGAGGACCACTAAATCCGCAATAATCTGGCCCCATAGATTGAAAATAATTCCGGCCCAGGAGGTCTTGGCCCGAGCAAGGAACAGAAAAACGATATTGTAAAGTGTCAAAACGGCAGCCATTACGAAGGGCCATTCGCCGGGAGGACGTATTCCGAAATAATCAATCGACCTGGGATATAGACCCAGTGTACCATAGGAGAAAAGAGTTGCGATTACCAACCATCTAACCCGACAGAACCACAGTGCATTTTGCACAAGCAGAGATTCCGGCAGAGGTCTTTCCGAGCCTTTGACCTCGGCATCGGCAGGCAACTCCGGTGACAGCGGAAGCTCATAAGAAGCTGTCTGAATATTCTCATCTGAAACCATAAAAAGTAGCCTTTGTCCTCAATTCTCCATCTTCTCAGTTATTTGCATGCGTGCTGCCGCAAGGCATCCTGTGGACTCCGCTTAAAGTCGGCGGCTCGAACACTCTGGCGTTTTCGCCGGACCTTGCGAAACTATTACTTTTCCCAAGATACACCGCAAGCTCTGAGACATATCCCAAAATTCCTACCCAGAAACTTTAGATATTTACCATTCCCCCAATATAGCATAATCACACGCGTCCGGCAAGTCGATATGCACTCTCAAATAACAAAGAGCAGGCAGCCTATCCAGAGGACTGCGCCAACATCTTGTCAGCTCACCAATTGGTTATAGTGTTGATTACTTTCCCACAAGCATCTCGAATCTCAATCTTCACAGCTATACTGCCATCCAGCTTATGCGTTGCGCAAGACAAACACGGGTCGTAGGCGCGAATAGCCATTTCAACCCTGTTGAGGATTCCCTGGTCGTAATTACCGTTTTTGATGAGTGCTTTTGCCGCCTGCTTAACAGACATGTTGATTGGCGCATTGTTGTGGGTTGTACCCACAATCAGATTGACATTGGTAATCAGCCCATCCTCATCCGTCTCATAATCGTGGATGAGCGTGCCTCTGGGCGCTTCAACACTGCCGACACCTCTTGCAGCTCTCGGTGTGACTGATACCCTGGTCTTTGTGCCAGTAATCTCAGGGTCGTTGAGCAACTCCACGACTTTTTCTGCATTGTAAAGCAGCTCAATCAGTCTTGCCCAGTTATATAGCAGTGTAAGCTGAACCGGCCTGCCGAACTTCTCCCGGAATTCCTCAAGCTCTTTCTGAGCCAAGGGAGTGCTGATTTTGTCACAGACATTTATGCGGGCGAGCGAGTTTGTCCTGTAGATTGCCGATGGATTATCAAGGTCCATTGAGAATTCACCCCAATTCTTGGCATACGGGAACTTCAGGTATGTCCAGGATTCGATGTGCTCACCGATGTGGTTTGTATAATCACTATACTCGAATTCTTCGTATGAACCATCCGGTTTCATCAATCGGGCTTTGCCATCGTAGAGGTCGAGCGTCCCGTCATCAGTGACGGTGCCGAGAAAGCCTGTATTGATGACACCCACCGTCTTTACGGCATCCAGATATTTAGGAAAAATGTTCTCTTTGGCGAACGCAATAGCGAACTTGGCGAAATCGAGGACTTCATTAGCCATAGGAACAAGTTTTTCTCGTTCGGCCTCGGTAAGAGGCTTGCTGAATCCGCCGGGTACGGCCGTAACAGGATGAATGGGCTTTCCGGAAATTATGCTTAGCATTTGTGCACCGAGGTGTCTGTTCCGAACAACTTTCCTGCCTATTTCGGGATTTGCCTTGGCTATACCTATAACATTTCTTACAGAATAGTCACTATCGGGCCCCATCACGTAATCAGCGCCCGCGAGGATGAAGAAATGGAGTATGTGCTCCTCCGTATAAGCGACGGCGTTACATAGCTCGCGAAGTTTCCTGCCGGTACTCGGCGGAGTAACACCAAATACAGCATCATTGGCTTTGGCTGAGGCGAGATGGTGAGACCAGGGACAAACTCCGCAGATACTGGTTACAATACGCGGGAGCTCCTCCACGGGCCTTCCGATACAGAACTTCTCGAAGCCGCGAAGCTCTACCACATTGACGAAAGTATCTTCCACATTACCACTATCATCAAGGTTTATAGTTACCTTGGCATGACCCTCTATTCTGGTTACTGGAGCAATTGTGATTGTTTTCATATATACTTCCTTTCTACTTTGGACGCGCCGGCAAAGGCTTAAGTCGATTTTGACCACCAATGTACCTGTTTAGTAGTGCACGTCTGTCCTGAACCTGTTTTGCGTCCAGCCCGATGGACGAAATCGCGGTCATCATATCAACCAATGGATTGGCACTCTTACGAATCGGACCAAAGCATCCCCGGCACGGCATATACCCTTTGATGCAACGCGGGACTGTTACCCCGCCGCCGTTTTCTTCTTTATGGCCACAGCCTGCCAGGGTGACCGGTCCTAAACACAAATAGCCCTGCTCCATATAACACCTGGTTTGGTCCCAGGGCTTTCTCTGGTCGAACTCCATTGACTCAAGCGTTCTTTTTATCTGGCCACCCGCAGCCTTCTTTTCGCGTTTTACAGGACACTCATCACAAACACTTCTCTCCTCAAGCTTGAATCCCTTGCCTTCCAAAAGTGCAGTGACGGCCTTGACAACCAAATCGGGATTCGTAGGACAGCCGGGAATCCTGACATTCACAGGAACAACCTCATCTACAGCGTACACCCTGTCCAAAAGAGGAGGAAGATTCTCCTGGGGCGTATCGGCAGAATCTGTAGTTTTTGATTGTCTATATACCTTTTCGTACAGGTCTTCAAGAGGAAACATATTCGCCAGGGCGGGAATCCCGCCATAGCAAGCACATGAGCCCAGAGCAATGAGGGTTTTGCACTTTTTCCTCATTTCCTCTGCAACGTGCTTCTCCTTTTCGTTGCGAACACCCCCTGAGATTATTCCCACATCCGCTTCGGGGATTTCCATCTTTTCTTTTTCTCCTGTTTGGCCAAAATACTTATGGTCCATCAATACAGGCATGTGGACAAAATTGAGCTGGGGCAATAAGTCAAGAAGCGGCTCGCCTATGTCCAGTATCGTAACCTCACATCCTCCACAGATGTTCAGCCATTCCTCTGCTACTTTAACAGCCACGGTATTACCTCCTTTCTCAAGAGTTTTGAAAATTTACTACAATATTTCATTATCCTATGTTAGTGCCATTCCATCCTCTTCTTAAAACAGCGGTCGTTTAAGCTCCTTCTTAGTTAGACACCACAATCTTGGTCACATCAAATGGTGTGCAAAGCAGCGCCATTTCTGCCTCAAAGTTACAAGCCAGTAGTTCGTGACTTTAATTGCCATAATACACTCCTTTTCTTTGCAGAAGACCCTTATGCTTACACTCAGCCACTGCTTTTCCTGGCAAGCTGCCGCTCAATCTTCTCCAAAAGAGCTTGCGGCTCAATGCCTTTCTCTATGTATTCATCAACAGGTAGGAATCTGGGATGTTTACTTTCGCCAGGGAATCTAAAACCTGTCTGCTTGGTCATGGATGTCAGCATCAGTATAGGTGTATTGTCAAAACGGGGGTCTTTCCTCATCTTTCTTGCGAAAACAAATCCCTCAGCGCCCTTTCCCATCATGATGTCGAGAATTACGGCATCCGGTATCTCTTCCTCCAGCTTTGCAAATCCCTCATCCGGATTATAAGCAACGCTTACTTTGTATTGCTTTGTCTCGAGTAGTGCCTTCATGACCCACACGAAATCCGGGTCATCATCTATAATAAGTATGGTTGGAGCACTCATTTTTCTCCTTTCGCAACGACAAAATTAGAAAGTGCCTCAAGTTAAAAGTGCCTAAAGTGACGCGGTGCGTCACTTTAGCTCACTTGAGGCCTTATTCTATTACAATCTCAGTAACAGCGCGCCGTGTGTAAAGAAACACCTTCCCATCCTCACGACACGCTCGAACCTCAAAACCTTTTTCAGTGTACTGCTTCTCTACTGAGGCTGCTTTTTCTTTATTGTTATACTCTTCTCCATCCCACATAAATTTTTTGCCTTCGAAGAGACGAGTTTTTTCTGCCATATCTTAAAGTCCTACAACAAGTCTGTTCTTTTCAAAGCTCTACATACGTACCAATTTCAACCATAGTGCTCAAGCCGAACACATGCTCTCAGGTTTTGTACATACTGGGACCCAGCGCTCGGACAGTTTCAGTCATTTGCCGGACCACTTCCGCAAACCTCGGCCCTTCAGATGCTGATATCCATTCGAGCCTGAATCGTTGCGGTTCTATGCCGAAATCTTCCAACATTAGCTCTATTGCTTCTTTTCGGTTCTCGGCCTTAACATTGCCTTCAAGATAGTGACAATCGCCGATGTGGCAACCGCAAATCAGAACTCCATCTGCGCCTTTTGTCAAAGCATCGATGACGAGGTTCGGGTGCACCATTCCCGAACACATAACGCGGATAATCCGGAGGTTCGGAGGATACTGCTGCCGCGAGACGCCGGCGAGGTCAGCCCCTGCGTATGAGCACCAGTTGCAACAGAAACCAATAATGACCGGCTCGAAAGTTTCTTTATCTGACATATTAAACAAACTCCTCTATTAAGCTAATTCAAGTGCGGCATCCACCATTGCACTGAGCTGCTCAAGTTTGAAACCGCGGATAAATATTCCCTTCTTCGGGCATGTGGCCTGGCACACTCCACAGCCTTTGCATACTGCCGCATCCCTTTCGACGGTTTTCTTTATGTCACCCTTATACATATATTCAATCAGCGTCAATGCGTTATAGGGGCAGGGGTCGATGCAGTATGCGCAACCATCGCAGTTCTCATCTACCACCTCCGATATGGTAGCCTCAAGCTCAATTTCCTCTTTGGATAAAATCGTGGCGGCTCTTGCTGCGGCTGCGTTTGCCTGTGCGATGCTTTCTTCAATGGATTTAGGGCAGTGTGCCAGGCCGCACATAAACACGCCATCGGTGGCAAAGTCAACAGGTCTGAGCTTCATGTGCGCCTCGAGGAAGAACTTATCCTGATTGAGTGACAACTTATATAATTTGCCAACCTCACTAAGGGTTTTACCCGGAACTATCGCAGGAGCGAGCACAACCAGGTCAGAGTTTATGGTAAGGGGCACATTAAGAACAGAGTCAACACAGGAAACTTTGAAGCTGCCGTTGTTGACTGAGACCTCAGGCTTCTTGTCCTCTTCGTAACGGATGAAGCGCACGCCTTTGTCTCTTGCCCGTCTATAGTATTCTTCGAGCAGGCCATAAGCTCTGACGTCGCGATAGAGTATATAGACATTGGTCTGGGGATGTTTGTCTTTCATGACAATTGCGTTCTTAATCGCTTCCGAGCAACAGACGCGGCTACAGTATGGGCGGTTCTCGTCCCGTGAACCAACGCACTGAATCATCACAATGGATTTGATGTTTTTGAGCTTGGTGTTATCCTCGTAAAACCACTGCTCCAAGGTTCGCTGGGTAAGAACGCGTGGATCTTGGCCGTAGAGGTACTCGGTCGGTTCGTATTGCTCAGCTCCGGTTGCAACGATAACGATACCGTGTGAGACTTGTTTCTCATCACCATTATTCTGAATCGTGGTCTTAAAGTTGCCAATAGAACCCTCAGCGGCAGAAACAACGCTTTTCAGATATACATCTATATTAGGATGGGCGTTGACCTTTTCAATGGTGCTTTTGAGCTTTTGCTGGGGGTCGTCGCCGCTGAGCAGACTGTGTATATGAATAAGATTACCACCCAATCGCTCTTGGTTTTCCACGAGATGTACTTTAAAACCCTGGTCGGCCAGGTTTAGCGCTGACGTCATACCGGCGATGCCGCCGCCGATTACGAGGGCATTGTTGTTGACTTTGAGAGTGCCTCTTACCAGCGGCTCGAGCATCCTGGCCTTGGCGACGGCCATCCTGACAAGGTCTTTAGCTTTTCGGGTGGCCATTTCCGGTTCGTGCATGTGTACCCAGGTACACTGGTCGCGGATATTCGCCATTTCAAAAAGGTATTCGTTAAGCCCGGCCTCCCGACAGGTATTGCGGAAGAGCGGCTCATGGGTTCGGGGACTGCACGAGGCCACGATTACGCGGTTCAGGTTCTGCTCGGCGATTGTTTCTTTTATCTTCTCCTGTGTATCGGTCGAGCAGGTATAAAGGTTATGCTCTGCATAGACGACATTTGGCAGAGTCCTGGCGTATTCGACTACGTCCGGTACGTCAGCGATTCCACCGATATTCCTGCCGCAGTGGCAGACAAACACACCGATACGCGGCTCCTGTCCGGTTACATCTTTTTCGGGCGGGTATTCCTTATGCGTGATTAGAGTACCTCGCTTCTCCGTAAGCAGTGCCATCGCCTTGGCGGCGCTTGCGGATGCCTCCATAACCGTTTCCGGGATGTCCTTCGGCGAAGCAAAAGGCCCACAGACATATACGCCGGATTTTGTAGTTTCCACAGGTGCCAAGGGCAGCGTAGCGGCAAAACCATGCTTATCAAGCTCGATTCCAAATTTCTCTGCCAGCTCGCGAACCTCTCGGGGAGGCCTTATACCTGTGGAGAGAACTACCATTCCAAACTCTTCGGTCTGGATTTCACCGTCAGCGGCCTGGTATGTGATTTTGAGGTTCTTTGTTTCGGGAACCTCTTTGACAGAAGAAGGACGACAGCGAATATATTTAACACCAAGCTCCTTTGCACGCTCATAATAGGCGTCAAATCCTTTGCCATAAGCGCGCATATCGACGAAGAAGATTGTGCAATTGAGGTCTGGCTCGTGCTCTTTGGCAATAATCGCCTCCTTGGTTGCATACATACAGCAGACCGAGGAGCAATAGTTGTATTCCACTTCTCTCGAGCCGACACACTGTATCCATGCAATCTTTCCGGGGGGCTTTTCATCGGAGAGGCGCAGCACCTTTCCGAGGAATGGCCCGCTGGCTGAGAGGAGGCGTTCAAACTGGAGACTGGATAAGACATTGGGATACCTTGCGTAGCCGAGCTCCTTTTTGAGGTCGGGATTGAATTGTTCAAATCCCGGCGACAGAACAACGGCGCCAACATTTACTTCCTCGAACTCATCCTGCTGCTCATAGTCAATGGCGTCGGCCTCGCAGAAGTTCTCACAAGACTTGCAAACATCTTTAAGAAAGTGCATACATGTATTTCTATCAATTACGGCCACCTTGGGTATTGCCTGAGCGAAGGGTATATAAATAGAAGACCGTTGGACAAGACCCATATTATAATCGGCCATAATGGGCCTGGGCTTGTTCAGTGTAATCTCGGATAGGTCAACTGCACCAGTTGGGCAGACGACTTTGCAGGCGCCGCAGGTGATACAGATAGGAGAATGCTTATCATAAGGAACGGCAACCCTTCGTTCCGAACCTCTGTTGACAAAACTGACGGCACCGACACCCATCCTTTCCTCACATACTCTGGTGCAGAGTCCGCAGAGGATGCAGTCATCGTTCTTCTTGGGGAAACGGGATTCTTCGATACCCATTTCCTTGGCCATTTCCTGTATCCGCGGGGAATCAGGGCAACGAGCTAACAGTAATTCGAGCATAATCCGGCGGTTCTTCAAAACCCTTTCGGTATCGGTTTGTACAACCAATCCTTCCTGAGCAGGATAGACACAAGAAGCCTGAATGATAGAGCCACGAGGTCCGTTCAATTCGACCAGACAGACACGGCATGCACCATAGGGTTTCAAAGACCTATGATGGCAGAGAGTAGGAATCTTAATTCCAAGTTTCTCAGCGGCCTGCAGGACAGTTGAACCTTCTTCAACCTCAACCTTTTTATTGTCAATAGTTAGAGCAATCATTTTTTGCCTGTTTCTCTCGTGTCAAAACGATATGTTGAATTGTCCTTCTGATGCTCGTAGATAAAATTAATCTCAGGGTGGGCCGCTACCAACGTGCACATAGTCTCATTAATGTTACCCATAGGTTTGCAGTCTGGATGACTCAAGCGAAATGTCGCCTTGACTGTTGTTCCTCTATGGGGTTTAGAGCTCAGCTCGACTTTTCCACCGCTTTCTCTGGCTGCCTGAGCCAGCAGAGACAGGCCCAAGCCAACTTTGCGAGTTGTGCGTGTTGTAAAAAAGGGGTCAAGAGCTTTCTGTAGGGTATGCTCATTCATACCTTTGCCATCATCTATAATCTCAATAGTCAGCAAGTCTTTATCTTTGTCTTCATTAATTTTAATTTCAATTCTCTTTGCCGCAGCGGCAATCGAGTTTTCTGCAATGTCCAGAATGTGCAGCGACAAATCTTCCATTTAATTGCCAACGACCATCCTTCCCAGCTCACAGCGCAACGCTCTTCCAATCTCAAGGGCAGATGTATCCTCTATCATAAAGCAAGTAGAACTCTTTCCAATGTCCTCCAAAAAATGAGCATCAGAAAAAGTAACTACCGGATAACCATATCTCTGTATGGTTGAGGAGGGAGCCGATACCTCTAAGGCGTCCAGCTCTAATCCTTTAGGAATAAAACCTAATTGACCGATTAAGCTGAAACGCTCTCGGTCAACATGAGAAGCGATTGCTAAACCTGACCGGAGGTGAATTGCCTTCACTATCTGTTCCACGGTCAAAGCAGTGGCCCCTATCAAAAGTCTGTGGTTTGTCCCCAACACACGGTCCCATTCGTCAATTACCGTCTGAGGGCCGAAAAACTGCTCATAATTCTCACCAGACAGGTTATCATACACCATCTCTTGCAGGTGCATCAGGTCCTGCTCAGTGTTGAATAGTCCCAGGATATGAACTTCCTCACAAGAAGTTATCTCAATGCCGGGAATGACCGCAAGCCTTTCCCTGAAACCGGCTTTCACCACGGCAGTCACATTCTCAGCGGAATTATGGTCACATATTCCAATCATATCCAAACCAACTTTCTTAGCCTGTTTAACTATAACCGTTGCCTGCATCTGTGTGTCGGCACAGGGAGAAAGGCAAGTGTGCAAATGCAGGTCGGCCCTTACCTTCCTCATCATTTCGTCCCGGTAACTCCGAGGCTATACAGCCTGCCGACAAGTTCAAACGTAGGCATCTCGGTCACCATAATCACTACATTTTCTGCTTCTGCTTTCTCCAATGTTTCCGGCTCCGGTTCTCTACTATTTACCAGTACAATTCCGGCGAGGTCTTTCATATTAGCCACGCCTACGATGTTCTGATGAATCTGTAAAGTAATCCACAGATTCCCTTCTTTGCTATGGGCAATAACATCACTGAGAAGGTCGCTGGCATACCCGCCGGTAACCTCGCGCTCCAAGCTGCCTTTTGCCGACCTAACGCTCAAATTAAGCTTCTTAATCAATTCAATTAGTTTCATTCTTCCTGGCTCCTTCCTCAATAGAGATGTTAAAGCTCAACTGTGTTCCCTTCCCTACGGTAGATTTTAGCTCCATTTTATTGGCGCACTTCTGGATATTGTTCAGGCCCATACCAGCTCCAAAGCCCAACTCTCTGACCCACTCAGGGGCAGTTGAATAGCCCGGTTGTAAGGCCTTTTCGATATCGGGGATTCCCGGGCCGGAATCTTCCACGTTTACAAATATCTCATGCGGCTCAACACGAACGTATATCTTTCCCCCGTCCGTGTAAATGATGAGGTTCATCTCTGCTTCATACGTGGCGATGGCAACGCGGCGAACAACATCAGGGTGCAGGCCGAGGCGTCGCAGGGTAGTCTTTATCCGGCTGGCGCTCTCTCCGGCCCGATTGAAATCATGACCCATCACGTCATATTGGAAAAGGAGCTCTATCTTATCTGCGAGAATATCCTCAAAAAAGTGCTTTACCCGATGCTGGCAAACCTCTTCTTCTTTGTAAAAATCAATCTCTAATTTTTTGAGCAGTCCCTCAATGATATCTCCCTTGGTAATAATGCCGAGGAGTTTTTTGTCCTTGCGGTCGATGACTGCGAAACGGCCAAAACCGTGCTGTTCAAATTTGCTGATGGCGTGGGTTAATGGTTCATCGTCATAAAGGGTTCGAACACGTTTGGTCATCTTCTCACCGATGGGGCAATCCTGCTCACGAGCAGCCAGCCACTTAATAAAATCCTCAACACTGATAATACCTACCAATTCGCCCTTGTCTATGACCGGTGTCCCCGAGATACGTTTATCCTTCAAGATTACCCTTAAAACACTCATATGAGTCCGCGGACTAACCGTCAAAACATCGGTCTTCATTACATCACCTACTTTGATTTCATAGACTAATTCCTGAATCTTGCTGATTTTACTATCCGGAGCCACTTGAAAATACCCTATCTGATGTTATTTCCCATATTCAGAGCAACCAGGAAGTCCTTTTCGGTATAACCGACCACAAGATTCAAACATAGGCAGAGGCGTTGTCAATAAAGGAATATTTTTGGATTCAGCCATTTCAATAGCATCCTGGCCGGGCTTTTTCCCCCGGACGAAGCATATTGCTCTTAGGTCAGCCATTTCCGCAGTTCGGACCACTTGCGGATTTGTCAAACCGGTCAACAGAAGAGCACCAGGCTTCACAAAAGACAAAACATCGCTCATCAAGTCAGACCCGCAAGCCATTACGACTTCTTCAGATAGAAGGTCATCGCCCACGATGACTTCCGCTTCCAGAATTCTTTTTATATCTTTTAACTTCATAAGGCCAAAACCTCTTCCTTCAATTCCAGGTCGCATCGCAAACAACGCCTTGCCTCTTTGACAGCCATCTCCCCGGTAAATCCCAACTCCACTTCTTTAAAATTGCCGGTGCGTTCTTCCACAGGTAACAGAGGTATCTCGGGCTTTTGTAATTCTTTAATCTCTTTGTCAGTCAATTCTATGGGTTCGACCTTAACAGCCGGACGGGTAACTTTATATTCCCTCTCCATTGGAAGTTCCTGGATATACTTATGTATCATTTTGGCGGCTAACTTTCCATGAGCCATCGCTGCGGTAACTGTATTCGGACCGCTGACAACGTCACCACCGGCAAAAACTCCATACATCCCGGAGTAAAATGTCTCTGGATTAACTTCTATTGTGTTATATTTGGAGAGCTTCAGACGGTTGGAGAACGACATTACGCTCAGGTCCGGCTGCTGGCCGATTGCCGGGATTAAAGTATCGATATCAATCGTGAATTCCGAGCCTTCAACCGGAACGGGCCTTCTTCTACCGCTCCTATCGACCTCTCCCAGTTTCATCCTGATGCACTCAATTGCTTTCAATCGGCCATTTTCTGATAAGACTCTCACCGGAACGACCAGGAATTCAATCTTAATTCCCTCCTTGATTGCCTCTTCGACCTCTTTTTTAATAGCAGGCATCTCTCGTCTGGTTCTCCTGTATAGTATCTTCACATCTTTGCCGAGGCGTTTTGCGACTCTGGCGGCATCAATAGCTGCATCTCCACCACCGATTACGGCTATCTTTTGCCCAATCTTTGGGTCGCGTCCAAGATTAAGCTCTCGCAGGAAATCCACCGCATCTATAACCTGAGATAATCCTTCACCCTCAATGTTCATCTTCAATCCCTTATGAGTACCGGTTGCGATGAATACAGCGTCATATTTCGACCAAAGGTCCTGGAGCTGTATATCTATACCCACAGTGGTATTCGTTTTGATGTCCACTCCCAGCTTCTTGATATTTTCGAGCTCCCAATTCAAAATATTTTTGGGCAGCCGATATTCCGGAATACCAACAGCAAGCATGCCGCCTGCAACCGGCAGTGACTCGTAAATGATGACTCGATATCCCTCGAGAGCAAGATAGTAAGCACAAGTCAATCCTGCTGGTCCCGAGCCGACAATAGCTACTTGTTCAGACCTTTTCTGTTTTGGTTTTGGAATGAGGTCGAGGCCTCTTTGGCGTTCATAATCGGCCAAGAATCGTTTAAGCATTCGGATAGATATCCCATCTCCATCCCCTTCACCTGCCCGGCATTTGGCCTCACAGCTTGCAGTACATACTCTGCCACATATAGAGGGCAGAGGATTCTCTCTTCTTACAATCTTTATAGCCTGCTCGAACTTGCCTTGAGCGATAAGACCAATGTAACAGGGAACATCTTGTTCTAAGGGGCAAGTATGCTGGCAGGGTGAGGAGATAATACCTTTGCAAACGGCAGCCGGACATCTCTTATACTTGATGTGTGCCTCATATTCGTCCCTGAAATAATGTATAGTGCTTAGAACAGGATTCGGTGCCGTTCCCCCCAGGGCACACAAAGCCGAGTCCTTAACCGCCTCCGACAACTCCTCCAGCAACGCAATATCTTCTTCTTTGCCATTGCCGGCGCAGATATTGGTCAGAATCTTATACATCACATCCAAACCTTCACGGCAGGCAGTACATTTACCGCAGGATTCATCTTTCAAAAATTCAAGGAAATATCTGGCCACATCCACCATACAGGTATCCTCATCCATTACGATTAGTCCGCCGGAGCCCATGATGGAACCAACTTCAGCGAGCTTCTCATAATCAATGGGCAAGTCCAGAAGGGACGCTGGGATGCAACCACCAGACGGACCACCGGTTTGAACCGCCTTGAATTTTTTGTTATTAGGTATCCCACCTCCTATGTCATAGACGATCTCCCGCAAGGTAATGCCCATCGGCACTTCAACAAGGCCTGTATTTCTGACCTTGCCCACCACAGAGAAGACTTTTGTACCTTTGCTGGTCTCAGTGCCGATACTGGAGAACCATTCTGCCCCCCTGTTGATAATCTCCGGCACATTAGCCCAAGTTTCTACATTATTGATATTAGTAGGCTCATTCCAGAGGCCGGATTGTACAGGGAAAGGCGGTCTGACTTTCGGCTCAGGAGCTCTACCCTCCAGGGAAGCTATTAGCGATGTCTCCTCGCCACAAACAAAAGCTCCTGCCCCTCTGTGGATAGATATATCAAAATTAAAGCCTGTGCCGAAGATGTCTTCACCCAACAAACCATACTCTCTTGCCTGCTGGATTGCTTTGACCAATCTTTCCCGGGCCAAAGGATATTCATTCCTGATGTAAACATAACCGTGAGAAGCCCCAATCGCTCTTGCGCCAATTATCATCCCTTCCAGAACGGAATGTGGGTCGGACTCGATTATACTTCTATCCATAAACGCGCCCGGATCGCCCTCGTCAGCATTACAAACTATGTACTTGGTGCGGCCTTTCGATGCCCGAGCTAACTCCCACTTTCTACCCGTTGGGAAACCGGCCCCACCCCGGCCTCGCAATCCAGAGGCTTTTATCTCCTCTATTATTTGTGCCGGTTTCATCCTGGTAAGCGCTTTAGCCAAGGCCGTGTACCCATCTCGTGCAATGTACTCATCAATCTGTTCGGGGTCAATCATCCCTCTGTTACGCAATGCAATAAGCCTCTGCTTGCTAAAGAAGCCGATATCGCTCATCTTCGGGACCGCGAATTCCTCGGCAGGCGGAAAATACATCAGTCGCTCTACCGGCCTTCCTTTAAGGAAATGCTCCTCCACCAGATGGGCAATATCATCGTCCGTCAACATCTGATAAAAGATGCCATCCGGTCTGACTACGGCTACCGGCCCCTGGGCGCAAAAGCCGTTACAGCCCGTCATCACGACTCCAACCTCATCCTGAAGGTTATGCTTTTCAATCTCCCGTTCGAGCGATTTTTTTATCCTGAAAGCTCCATTTGAAACACAACCTGTCCCGGCACAGAGCATAACGTGTGTTCGAGAGGGTTTCATTCACTAATCTCCCTTGGGCTTAAATTCCTATCCAACGCGCTCGCTCCCGACAGCCAAAGCATACTCTTCGACCACCGCACCTGATAAAACATGTTCAGAGAAAATTTTTTTCGTTTTCTCTTCATTCAGGTCAACATATTTGACGGGGGCCTCTCCCTTGAGCACCACGGTCATCATCGGTTCACGGCTACACAGTCCCGCGCAACCGGAAGTAGTAAGAACAATATCTTTTAAATTCTTCTCCTCAACAAGGGCAAGCAGCGCACTCATTATCTTTCTTGCGCCTGCGGCAATACCGCACGTTCCCATGTGAACCGTAATCTTGACACGGGCGTCTCCATTCCGCAGACTCATCGTCATGGCCATTCGCTGCCTAATTTTCTCGAGGTCTTCAGGTTTAATTTTAGACATAGCTATTCTCTTTCAATCCTGATACTTGTCTATAAGGGCTGCTGCCTTCGCAGGATTCATTTGGCCATATAAATCTTCTCCAACTGTGACTACCGGCGACAGACCACAACATCCCAGGCAGCGAACCGCTTCCAATGTGAAATTCATATCGGATGTCGTTTCTCTGGTATTTATGCCAAACTCACGCTCCAGCCTATCCAGAATTCTCTGGGCCCCTTTCACGTGACAGGCTGTGCCCATACAAACGGTGATTATATGTTTACCCCGAGGCCTAAGACTGAATGCTTTGTAGAAAGTAGCGATTCTCAAGATGTGCTCAAGAGGTATTTGCTTAACTTCAGCAACTCTCATCAAAATTTCCGGCGGCAGCCAGTTGAATTCATTAGTGATGTCTTGAAGGATGGGTACGAGGGTTTCACGTCCATTCTCATACCTGCTAATGATCTTATCCACCTTAACTCGCTTGTCCTGCTCAATCTCAATCTTGGGTATGTCAGGTTGTTCAAGATAGACAATGTTTTTGACAAGGCAGTTTTCAACACATTCACCACAGCCGGTGCATTTGTCCGGGTCCACTGAGCGTGCCTTTCTTCTAATGCGAATCTTAAAGTTGCCCGCTGAGCCTTCGACTGATTTTATTTCAGAGTAGGTCAGTTTCTCGATGTTCAGGTGCCCGCCGCAATCGACCATACGCGGAGCGAGTGTGCACATCGCGCAGTCATTCGTAGGGAACGTCTTGTCAAGCTGTGCCATTACACCGCCGATAGAGGGACCCTTTTCGACAAGATAGACCTTGTACCCCCCTTCAGCCAAGTCGAGCGAGGCCTGCATACCTCCGACACCACCTCCAACTACAAGAACCGCACCAACCTTCTTCTGTGTTTCCTGGACCACTTACATATCCTCCCATCTCTACCTCAAGAAAAACTATCCTTTGTAAACACCGGACAATAACTCGTCCGCGCTGACAAAATGTTTCTGCAATCCCAATTTGTTCGGGTCCACTCCCAGCGCCAGCCCCATTAGCTGTGTGAAGTAGAATATTGGCAGGCCGTACTGAGCACTGTATTCCTTTTCGACCTCCGCCTGTCGTGTGTCCAGATTTATATGACACAAAGGACACGCAACGGCAATAGCATTTGCCCCCACTGCTTTGGCTTCCTGAAGTATATCATGCGTTAGCTTGAGAACTACATCTATGCGGGTCATCGCAAGGGCCCCGCCACAGCAATCCGTTTTGTAAGACCAGTCGAGTGTTGCAATTCCTAATGAGCGAAGCAGCTCGTCCATAGCCATCGGATACTCGCACTGGTCGAACTGCATCACCTTAGAAGGCCTGGTAAGAAGACAACCGTAATAGCACACGACCTTCAGTTCGGGCAATTGCCTTATAACTGCTTTGGCTATACCTTCAAGGTCGCAAAATATCTCAAGGGGATGTAAAACATTCACCGATTTGGGCAGGGGCTTATCAATGGCTTCACTAATCTGACCGGCTATCTCAGGGTCCTCGTTTGCTTCATATACCGCCGTCTGCAATCGCGCAAAACAGGCGGCACATGGAGCGACAACGTCGGTCATCCCCATTTTCTCTACCAGACAGAGGTTCTCAAAAGGAAGCGCGAGTGACAAAAGCCTGGATGTGCAATGCGCCGGAGAAGTGCCGCAGCAAATCCACCCCTTAATCTCATCAATATCTATATCAAGCTTTTCACAAACGGCCCGAAATGATATGTCGTACTCGGAGCCGGTCGAGTGAAGCGAGCAACCCGGATAATAGGCGTACTTCCCGTTCATTGTATGCTTACCTTCATACAATCAAAAACCAGAAGACAGAAAACAGAAGACAGAACTGATTTCTGACATCTGACTTCCGTCTTCTGAATTCATCTTAAGATTATTACTATAAACCAGCTTCACGTTATGCGTTCCGACTCCTATCTTCGAGGCTTTTTACACGACGAAAGATATTCCACGTCCTCCAGGCGCCTGTAAAACTAGGAAGCATCTTGAGTTTACCTTTTCTGAACATTTTCATACCCAGTCCTGCGTCTTTGAAGAACTCGAAAGTCCTCATTTTAAGACCGACTATCATCCCCATCTCGAACATTCGCCCGCACTTTTTGATATTGGAAAGCGCGGCTCTGTAAAAAGACGCCACCTGCGGGATAGCGGGCTTGACCCCCTGCCGCAATGCTGTTATCTTCACGGCATCCATTACTTTCGCCACATCCACCTCCTGCGGACATCTTGTCGTGCACGTCTGACATGATGCGCACAGCCACATCGTCTTGCTTTTGAACACGAGGTCGTCCATGCCGAGCCGAATGGCGTGTATCAACTGGGCGGGTTTATAGTCCATCGCATACGATATTGGACAGCCGGCCGAGCACTTTCTGCATTGATAGCAAAGATTTACATTCTGGCCACTTTCATTGAAAACTGCTTCGGCTAATTGCGATTGTGGTGTAATCGTTAGATTATGTTCCATCATCATCTTAGCTTCTTTCTCCTGCGATAGATAACAGTGTCTCTACGTCATTTATGCCAGTTTGTAAGATTACGTTCGATTAAGGTTAAGACGGATATCCCCAAAACGCTAATATTGGGATTGAGAACCTGGCTATGGTATCCCTTTCAATTTGTACCGTCATCGGCGGCGTATCTCTGTATTTTTTAATAAATACCCGACCCGCTCCTTTCTATAACACGATAAACGCCATTTCTGGATTTTGAGAGTATCTGAAGCGCTTGAACTTGGGGTAGAATAGTAACTAACACCTTCTCGGCGTTTATTTTGTGTGAGCCTTTAAGTACCGGTCTTTTTGATAGAACCATAAGTATGATAGGCTTCGGATTTAAGGAAAATATCCAAAATCCTTATCCGATAAAGCCCAGTTTTGCTGCCCTCTTCACACCATTGAGGAAGAACGGACGCAGCATATTTCTGTTAAAGTTAGCAATATTCTTTTAGCGGCTACTATCTTCTCACTATTGAGAAGGAAAGCAAGAAAAAATTTGCCTATTATCGAAAAAAACAACGTCAGTTAGACATAATCTTCTAAGTCATTATTTACAGAGAGCTTACATATCTGTGCCGACACGACACATCGTTGGAAGTCAGAAATCGGAAGCCAGGAATCAGAGGTCAGTTCTGTCCTCTGTTTTGTCGGCACGGGATTCATTTCTCAACCCCACCCATCGATGACAGACGGAGTCAACGACAATCTGCACTTGCCCCGTTAGAAATTTTCCCTTTCTTATCACGTTGCCCCATCATAGAATTTCTAACGGGGCTTGCTGTATGGCATTATGACCTGATTTAAGGAACGGACGTGGCATAGGCTGAGCAATTCCCTTGGCATCAATTGTGCGGCAGCGTAGGTCATATTGCCCCGGACGTTCGACCACAAGCAGTGTTGCCCAATGGACAATCGCGTTGTGAATCGGCCAACGGTATGGTCTGCCGGTTGCTGGGTCGAACTGACGTGAAATCGACGGCAGCTTGCCATCGGGAAGCCCCCCTCCCCAATCATCCGGGGGCGGCAAAATATCTGCCTCTTTCCACTCAGCCTTAGTGAAATAAGGGTCATCCTTCGGAAGAGGTGCATCGTGCGGATGTAGCCAGCACTGGACCTTGCTCAGGCCGGACATACCCACTTGAGCAACTCCTGTTATCGGCACCGGCTGTCCCGCTTTGATTTTTTTTGGCGTGTGGATAAACCGTGCGCACGTCTTTATATGACTGACGGTGTCATTATTCCAAAGGGCATAAGTATCGTTTGCCTGGGGGTTGTTGGTCAATATGACGTGCTGGAGCCACTTTACCGACTTGTTACCATAAGCATCAGGAACCAGCATCCGAACCGGGCCGCCCCGCTTACTTGTGAGCCATTGATTGTTGAGCTTGTAGCAGAGGGTTACCGGATGTTCACCCGGCGGGTCTTCCAACACCCGGTCAATCGGCAGGGAGCTTTGGAATCTCTGCTCTGGGTCATCGTTATGGTAGCCATAATAAAACACACGCCGCACGTTCTCGGTTGGGCGAGCCAGCCAAACGACCTCCCTCAGGGGCACACCCTCCCATAAGCCCATTCCGCACGGAAAACGCCCATTGGTGCAGGACATCACGCTCATAAAACGCACAGTGTGTTTCTCGGCGAGCTTCATCAGCCCGTCCCAGTTCAGGGCTGTGCCCAACGCCCTGGAGAGCGGACGCTCTACTTTAGCGTTACTATCGGGATCCGGCAGAACTTCTAACTGCCAGGTCTCAGGTACCAGCCCTACTTCCCGCAGTTTTTCAAGCGGTAACTTATATGGCGGAGGCTCACCTCGACCGTAAGTGATGAAATTCTCTTCACGTGTCAGATACTCCAGTTTTGAAATCGCCTCACCGAGCAGCCGAGAGGCTTCACCATCATTCTCCTGGGCCCATAGTTGCGAAATACTTAGAGAGGCAGCCCCTATCGCGCCTAACTGCAAGAAGTAACGGCGTGTAATGTTAGTGTGTTCTTTTGCCAGCCCCATTAGAAATTTTTCCTTTTGTGTCATATTATTACCCCATATATAATTTCTAACGGGGCCGAACGTTCTATTTTGCTCACGTTCTAAAGTTCCGGTCCGGGTTCTTAGTCGGCAAGCTCACGAACCCAGATGTTGCGGAATCTCACAGGATTGCCATGGTCTTGCAGCATGATAGGCAGTTTGTCCTCATGCGGCTCATAATCGGATATCGCGTGCGGGCCTTTCCAGCCGGTTCCGCCCTGGAGCTCGACATTATCGTGAACAAGCACTCCGTTTTGAAAAACGGTGAATGTAGCTTTCTTGACGACCTTGTTACCTTTGAAAATCGGACGATGAAAAATGATGTCATAAGATTGCCACTCGCCCGGCTTTCGGCAGGCGTTGACCAGAGGAACCGCCCTGCCGTACAGCGCAGCACACTGGCCGTCGGGATAGGTCTTGTTCTCGTAGGAATCAAGAACCTGAACCTCATAGTTTGCCATTAGAAACACTCCGCTGTTGCCTCGTTCCTGGCTGCTTCCTGTGACCATTGAGGGTGTGGCAAACTCAACGTGCAACTGACACGAACCGAACTTGCGCTTGCTTTGGATGTAGCCTGAGCCTTTGACGGGCTCCATATATCCTTCCCCTATAATCCATTTCGACGGTTCGCCCTTGGTATTAGTCCATTCCGACAAATTTGTCCCATCGAATAAAACAATCGCATCGGAAGGGGCCTGCCCCGGTTCAGTTTGTGTGCTCTCCGTGCCGGGTGTGATAACCGCCGGTGCAGGCCGATTCATATCATGAATAAGCCACCGACCGGTGTCAGTTTCCACGTACTGGAGCTTCTCGCCCTCTTTGGCTGCCTGCTGGGCCGCACATCCAGCCAAAATCACAAGCCCGTAAACAACAATAGTTAGCAAAACTTTCCTCATCATCATATTTACTCCTTTCTTAATTTTTATTCTTAGCCCCCTGCCTTACAACAAATCAAGAGGGTCGGCTGATTGCCGAATTATATACTGCTCAAACGACAGCGCCAATAGTATGTTTCCGGCTGATACTTTAGGGACATATCCGGCGTTTGTAAACTGCAACCCCGTGGAAGTAAGATTGACTATTTCCTATTTACTATTGACTATTGAAAAGAAAACTTCACTCAAATTCAATAGAAAATAATCAATAGTCAATAGGTTCCTGACCTGGTACGGTGCGGTAATTTACTGTTCAAACAAAACATTTGCTTGAGAAATGACTTTGTTCACAAATTGCCTGTGATGTCCGAAGAGCTCAATGCCGCCTCCAATTGCCGATGTAGTGAAGCTGATTGTCGTCTGGCCGATAGAAACTTTGATTTCCCGAGGCAAAATATCTACAGTTGCTTTATCCACAGAGTCGGTACTGCTATCGGCGGCTGTCAAAACGTGCAGGAAAAAGTCGGACTTATTCTGCTCTGAAGGTGATACCTCAATCCGGCATTGGGGTGCCGGCCCGGTATCACGTGCAGGAGGGTAGTCCCGACCTGCATAACTGTAAAGCTCTGAACCACTGAAGAGCCTAACTTCCTGGTTTTCTGGCAGCAGGGTCTGGACGAACAGCCGACCTTTTCCGTTCGTGATTATTAGATGCTCGTCCGTCTGGATGGGAACCTTCATAGCCTGCAGCAGCCAGGTCTTCTTGAAGCCTGCATTCTTGGAACGTACCCTGTCGAAAATGACGAAAGCGGCTGGCCGGAGAAAAACAATCTGACGCGTGAAGCAATCCATTTTTTCATTCGAGTAGGCCCTTGTACAATCAGCAGCTGTATATAAATAAGCTCCCTGGTCTTCGAAAGCCACAATATCCGCTATATCGTACAGATGACGTCCCTTCCACCATTCAGCAGGGTCGGTAACAGCACCGTTATGGTGAGGCCAGGCGTGAGACTGTCCTCCATCATTGCCTGAAACGGAGCCGGCTCGTATATTCGGCCACGACTCGGACGGGTCGTATAGCAATATTGTATTATGTGCGATTGTGCGCAGATGGTAGTTGACATCGTGCATCGAGCCGAAAGAGTCATAGTGTCCGCCGTCGCCTGCCAGCTCCTCATATTTATAAATCAGGAAATGCCCCACATCTAAATGCTGATGCGCGGTAAATCGGTCACCACATTTGAAGAAGAAATAAGTTGCATCTTCGTCCCAGGAGCTGCGAGCATAGACGTAGCCGGGTCCCTGACTGATATGCGAGAGCTTGAAGCCCTGCAAATCACCTTTGCCGACGGTGGTATCACGCCAGAGGAAGTCTTTGTACGCATATACACCTACGCTCGAACGAGGAGTAAGCTCGTTGAAGGTGTGAACCACTTGGTGGTTCGGGTCATTGCGAAAGTGGTTTACGAGAATGCGTCTGGCTGAGAGGGCCTTGTCGCGGTCGCCGCCAAAGACACGACCCCCTCCATCACCCATAGGAATGGGCCTGTGCGAATTATCAACGCTCAGTCCAGGATATGTTTCAAACATCCCGGCAACAGCACGATTCTTAAAGAATTTCGGTGCCTGACTGTAATAGTCAACCCCTTCACAGTTGTGGGCAACCTCGCAAAAGACCAACCATTCATACAGCCAGTAGTTAATATAGTAACCTTCCGCCCAGCCTCCACCATCTCCAGCCAAATCAAGAGCCACAGCCGCCCGTGCAGCCCAATCCTCCTCCAGCACTTTAAGAATGGCTGGTGCACGGCTATTCTCATAATAGCTGGCATAACAGGCCAAGCCGATACCCCAATGCTTGTACCCATACCATCCATTGTGAAATACATGGGTTTCGGAGCGAATGTTGGCATCCACCGTTTTGTTCATATATTCGTGGAACTTCGTCCGCTCATATTCTGTCCAGAACTCAAAGCACAAATCATAAACAATCGCACATCGCGCAAGGTCATGCCCGAAAGGGATATGCCCTTTTTTGATTGGACCGGTGATGTACTTCATCGCCAAACCGACCGCAGAGCGACCAAGCTGTTCATCCTCTTCGATAGCACAGACCAACGCCATCGATATCATTTTTGAATGGTCGTCGGCATTAAGCTGGCGGGCCACTCTTACTACTCGCTTGTAGGCTTCTGTGCGGCTTCTTGCTAAATATTGTAATTGCTCGCGCGAACCAAACAGTCGTGGATGCTCCTTAGGAACGGTATGTCTTTGGTCTTCAGCGGCTGCAGGTGCTATGCTGCTTAGCCACCAGACAAGAAAGACGAGAATTCTCAACGCTTGAGTCCGGCCAAATGAAAGCATGATGGAAATATTGCACTTTCGAAGCCGTCAAATCAAGGCTAAAATAAGAGTAATATCAAAATCCTGCAGTTACTCCTCGTTTTAAGCTGATTCTTAAGTTGTGAGATGTCTTCCACTAATCAAGGCGAGCAAATTAGAACGAAATTTACCTAACACCATTCAGAAGAGATTTCTGGGGAAAAACCTAAAATGGCCAAACTCGGGCCGAAGGATATCTAAGGTAGTTCCAGGATGCGGATACAGATATTCGATAACGGATTTTGGAGACTGAATCAGAAAAAAAGCAGTTCGTAAAATGCTGTTAAGGTTTTGGCAATTGATTCTGCTCAGCCTTTGTTGGCGGGTAACTCTTAAAGACCGACCACATCCCCGGCGTACCGGCATCCCAGGCATCTTTAATGAAAACCTTTTCTTTTTTCATATACTCGGTATGCCCATCGTAAAAGGTTATGTTGACACCTTCGCTGTGACGATACAGTGTTGGGCCATCAGTGCCGACCTGCTTATAAGGAGTAATTGTATCATGGCCAAGGACGTCCCACCCATCTTTATAATTTGCTCCCCACCACCAAAGCCACCAGTCATTGCTCTCTGTGAATATTAGCTCACCGGAAGGATTTGGAACTGTAGTATTTCTATGTCCGGCGTAGCCGATGTCAAACCAGTTTGAAAAGTACCAGTCCGTCAGGTTGTAGCCGTAACTGAGCCAGGAGTCCCACTGAGAATCGGGTCTTTCCTTTTTTGAAATCACGTCGCTCGGACAAAGAAACTCTTTAGGTGCGTGCCATTCGTTGCCCGAACCGCCCTTCATACCTTTATAACCCACAAGGTCTCTAAAGAGCCGGTTGGCGGGCCAATAACGATTGCCGCCCTGTGTTCTGTCCATAACCGGAACATACCAGCCGTCTTCTTCATCAGCATACATGGTATTGGCCAGTCCCATTGTCCTGATGTTGTTGCTGCAAACCATCCGTTTGCCGTGGTCCTTTGCTCTCATCAGTGCGGGCATCAAGATGGCAAGCAGCAGTGCGATTATGGATATGACAACGAGAAGCTCAATGAGTGTAAACCCTACACCGTTAGAAAAGTTTTTTCTAACGTGGCCCGTTAGGAATCTTTCGCTTTCCCGCTCAGGAATCTTAATCTCTAACGATGTAAAGCATCTCTTAATCCGCATGGCAACCTACACTCTTTAAGTTGTTTATACAGGTACTTCCCCATATAACCGTGCATATCCCTGCTCAGCTACACCGCCGAGCCTGATTTTCAATAGTATATCAAGTCTGCCTTGATAGGTCAAATTTTCCGGCTGCTTCTCAAAATTTTTCAGCCCTTCTTACGCTCCTCCTCAAGACGAGCTTGCCGTTTTAAATAGCCTCTATGAGGCGATTTAAACACAATCATATCAAGAATAAATAAACACTTTTGCGGGAGCTTGCTACGAAGAAAGTTACTATAATTTGTGCTTCAACAAACAAAAAAATCAGATAACCTAAAGATTTTCCTTGTTTTTAGAGCAATAATGTGGTATCTTATTACTTGTAAACAATAGGCTTAGTGAGGAGTAGTAAGAGTGTCTTTTATCACGTTCAATCTTTTTCTCTCAAAGAGTGTCTGATGTGCACAGAAAAAGCATTTCTAAATTGAAAAAATTATCGTTTTCTGGAGGACCTAAAGTATGAAAAGATTTAAATCAAAGGTATTGTTGGTTTGCATGCTGACGTTACCGCTCGTCACGGCAGATATTGCTTTCGCTGTCAGTGAGTACTGGTTCGAGATAGGAGAGTACTGGATAGAGATCGGAGAGATGGATAACCCACCCTCCAACGATAACTGCAATCAAGCAAAGCCCATCGGTAACGTAGGAGACCTTCCCTTTGACACTACATTGGCAACGTTCGATGGTCCCGGCCACTGCATGGAAAGCCCAAACATCTGGTACACCTATACTGCTGCTTACTCGGGTAACGTAACTGTCAGCCTCTGTGGCAGCAGTTTCGATACAAGTCTCGCCGTCTATAAGGGAGTTAATTGCCCTCCCAGGCTCAGTGACCTGATTGAATGCAATGACGATTCCTGTGGTTTGCAGTCAGAGATTACCTTCTCGGCAACCGCCGGCAGCCGGTACCTCATCGAGGTAGGCGGGTTCGGCTCCAACGCCGGTCAGGGTGTGATAAGCATCAGCTCAGAGGCAGTACCTCCAACAAAAGCATTAGACCTCGGCGATGCGCCAGACAGCACTAACAACTTCAGTGCGGCCATGACCGCATATCCAAAGGGAGGACCTCTGGGAGTGCGGGCCAATTATCCCACCGTCTTCAACGACGCCAGCGGCCAAGGGCCTTATGGGCCGGTTCACTTGAATCCTCTGGCAGTTGCTCACTTAGGCAGCACTATTACTAATGAAGCTGAAGCTGACATTGGCACCGACCAGGATGTTACTAACAACATTAGGCCCCAAGTCAACTCGCCGGACAATGATCAGGGCGATGATGGTGTCATATTCCCACTCAATCTGCCACATTGTCGCTGGAGTACGTTTGACTATTTTGTCAACGTTATCAACCCAGGTACCGACCTTTGGTTCAATGTTTGGTGCGACTGGAATCGTGATGGTGACTGGGACGACGATAGTAACACTAATCCAGCTCTTGCCTGCTCTAATGAGTTTGTATCGGAATGGGCCGTACAGAATCAATATCTTTTCAATCTGTCAGCCGGATTACATCGGCTCACCACAAAGGCGTTACTACCCTGTCATCCGAAAGGTACTCCCGAGCAGATATGGATGAGGATTACTCTTTCTGAGCAGCCCTGGACGGGCGGCAGTAATCCCGGGACTAAAGGCAATAGCGGCTCCGGCCCAAAGACAGGATACGAGTATGGTGAAACGGAAGATTACTACTTCACCCCGAAGACAAGCTACACGATGTGCGAGGATTTTAACGGTGATGGGGTAATTAACCTTGCAGACCTGGCAACTTTCACTGCCGATTGGCTTGAGAATTGTCCGCAGTAACTTTGTGAAATATCTGATTTGCGCAAACTAAGGCTGTGAGTGATTTTCACTCACAGCCCTTTTTTTGCGCCTGGCAGGGCACACCTGTTCGGAGTTGAAAGTGCTCTACAGGCCCGACAACAGGAACTGCTGGCTGGACGGTAAGGGTGTCGGTCGCGAGGCCGAATCTGAAGGAACCACATCCTTCTGTCTAAGGTCAGTACCTCGCGAAGTACCAGATTATTCCAATCCATTCGTGAATCACGGAATTACTCATTGAGAAAGCATCGGTCGATGGGACAAAACTTCTGATATTATGTCGGTCTGGAGAATAAATATAATTTACCGGAATAGGCACAATAGTATCGTTGGGGAAATGCTTTCTAAACACCTTTTCTGAACGTAGTATGTGCAAGGCTGAAGTTACGAGTCCAATTTGCCTTTTTTCTGTTGAAGAAAGTAATTTTGCAAGCTCAGCAGCATTTTCCGTTGTATTGCGTGACTTTGTCTCTGTGATAATCTTGCTTTGCGGTATTCCCAATTCCAACGCTAAAGTCTCCATAACTTCGGCTTCGCTTTCCGTGCTTTGTATCGGACTGCCACCACATAAAACTAACGTTCTCGCACCACTTTGCTTAAAGATTCTTACGCCGTTAAACAGCCGCGAGTAGGTAACCCCCATCGCCTCAGGATATTCCCGAAATCCGCCTGAAGTGTGCATACCTCCACCCAGGATAACCACTACATCTAATTTAGACAGAATTTCGTCGGAAGGCCGCTTGTATTGACACTCCAAAGAATAGACGAGCAAGTTTGACACAGATTTAATGCTAAAGAGAAATAGGATACACATCCCCAGAAATAGTGAAAATCTTCCAATCTTATATTGCAGTTTTTTTGGCAACTGTCTGGTAAGTATCAAACTAAGGAGCATAAGGGTCAAAACCCAAACAACAGGAGAGGCGATTGATTTCAATAACTCATTCATATTTTGATTCCTTCGTAAAGGTTAGATTCAATTAGTGTTTTCTATTCAGTAGTACATTAGCCGGTTGATGGCACGGACGCGGCGGCTTAATGAGTCATACCGGTTCAGTAATAAACAAGCAAGGAAAAATACAGCTAAATATTCCCTTTTCGCCTAAAATCCCATAGAATTACGTTCACCCGTCCTCCAAAGTAGCTCTGCTACGGAGGATGAATGGAAAAGAAGAATCCGGCCATTTGCCTCTGGCCGGGTGCAACCCCGGCTGGGACCGTCTGCAATGAACTCTTAACCTCTATGGAGATGGGTTGAATCGTCGGGCGGTTCAGGCGTTTCCGACCCTTCAGAAGACATCGCTGAACAGAACGACTTTTCCAAGCAAAAACCTGATGTATCGGCTACACTTAAAGCCCGCTTTGAGGTGTGGAAGGAACTTATAGCCCAGTCCGAGCCGCAAAGGCCCTTCCGTGACTTTTAGTCACTATATTAAAGACCGTGAAATACCGAAACTAAATCGGGCGAGTCAGCCATTTATTCAGAAGGATTTCAAAGAAGTTTTTTACTCTAATCCCTTACTTAGAAAGGACTTATAAAATTTTTTCACTTTTTTTTGAGGTATCAGCGTATTTGATTGAAAATTATCAGCGCGAAGATTGAGGTATGTAAAAATTTGTTGGTACAGAAATTTAAGACGAAAAATTTTAAAGACAACGCTTAAAAAAGTTACTTCGCTCATATAAATTTGGTAATATAAGGCAATGAATTTGGATGAACACAATGAAATCAATTGTAGAACGGAAAATCTCAGACGAAGGGTGAAATTATGAACTACAGAGAAAGATGCATAAGGCACTTGGCAAGAGGATTTACCCCATTAGAAATCCGCAGCGAAAGCAAGCATCTCGATAAATCACGATTATTTCTATCGGGGTTTACTTTAATAGAACTGCTGGTTGTGATTGCTATCATTTCCATACTGCTGGCAATCCTAATGCCTGCGATGCGGAAGATTAGGGAGACGGCACGAGAGTCAGTCTGCAAATCAAATTTGCGGAATGTGGGATTGGCTGTACATTTGTACCTCGACGACTACGAACGCAAATTGCCCGATACCCTGAGCTCCAACGAATTTCTGTGGGTTGAGTCAGACGGCGTTACTTACCGAAAACCTGGTTCCAGCGGGACTTATTGGGGTATTTATTACAAAAAGTACTTGAAAGAGACGAAGATATTTGGCTGTCCGAGTTTAGTACGTGTTCCAAAACTGATATATGATGTTCCCGACCCTTCTGCAGCAATTCAGCACGCAGCGTTTGGTCTGAATCATCATCCCAGAGCCAGGGGCCGGGATACTGAGACGATACGACCTCATTCAGAATTCATTGTTTGTACCGACCACGCTGAACCAAGACCGGAAAATGGCACCAGCGACGGGTTTCATAATAATGACACACCTGGCGCTATGAATCTGACGCAGTATCGACGAGGCGGCAGTCGTTTCTTCAGCTATAGACAGATTTTCAGACACAATATAAGATACGCCGACGACGACAGAACCGGCGGAAGAGCTAATGTTCTATGGCTGGACGGACATGTTAGTCATATTGAAGAAACTACAGGAGACGATGTGCCGAGCAGGTGGTACACAGGCGATAGGAAACAATGAGAGTTTGGTCAATCTACGGATTGATATCGTACAGCAACACCAAACTTAAGAACTTGCCCTACCACCAGAAACAGGGATTGGAATACTGCTGCCAGAACCAGCGATGTTCCATTTCATTGAAGTCACGCCATTGGACGTGCCCATCAACGAACAGGATATTTCCCCCGGCCGGCCGTGCACCCCTTCTCAGATGGTTTGTTCTGTCATAAACTTGCCAGCGTGACCAACATCCGCCGGTTGCCTTGGTGAAGTCTGATTGAGACCGGTCCGCACCATTGCTGGCGGTTACGTCGGTGATAAGCTCCACCGTTGCGGGAGACCTCTTCGTTGCAACAACAGACCTGACCCATTCCTTGTGCCTGTTGTCGGGACTCATTGGCGGATTCTCTCTGCCTCTGACCGTATCAATGAGCCAGAAATATCCCATAATCCTATGATAGTTTTTGCGGGTCGATTCACTCTGCGGCTCGGGCTGAGGGTAGTTCTCCGGCGTCCCAGCCGGAAGATTCTCTCCGTAGCGCCAAAAGATTATATTGTCTCTCTGGCGCCACGATGGACAGTAGAAAATATGTCGGTCGAAGGCACCGGTCCTCAGAACAATATCTGTCGTCCAGTAAGAAACATCAAATAACCATCGGTCAACCTCGTTGAGCGGCAATTTGCCATCGTTGTCATTGGCGTACACGAACAAGCCCAGTCCCGTGTTCTTTTCATTTTGGCCGCAGACAGTCCGCCGGCTCTGTTCCCGGACGGCAGTCAGCGCCGGCATAAGAATACCGAGTAAAAGAGCAATAATCGCAATCACCACCAATAGTTCGATAAGTGTAAACCCCATTAGTCCTAAGGACTCCTTTCGGAGAAAACACCGTCTTACTTCTAATGGAGTAAATCCTGCCCCGTTAGAAAAATTTCTTCTAATGGGGCCTGTTAGAAACCTTTCACTTTTCCGGTCAGGAATCACAATTTCTGTCGGTGTGAATTTTCTTCTTTCATTCATATCACACCAATACTGGCAGAATCTCTCGAAAAACGCTTACATAGGCTTTTGTCAGAACTATCGCCCAAGCTCTGCTACATCTTCTTTCTTTAATGGAGCGGTCCAAAGGTAAATAGTGTGCTCATTATACTTATTATCAGAAGTAACCTTAACGACCTTGTCAGGCTTTACTCCTCTCATATCGAAGTCGTGTGAGACAATTCGTGAACCGGGCTTGAGTTTCTCCAACTGTGGGATTAGTTTCACATTCAATTCCGGAAGCAAGTAGAGCGTGATTACATTCGCCTCGCTGAGGTCCAAAGTAAAAATATCCCTTCGCTCAATTCGGACCAGATGTCCGACATTGTTCTTTTCCACATTTTCCATTGACTCTTCTATGCGCTTCTGGTCTATGTCAAAGCCGACAGCCTTACATCCATATTTCTGGGCTGCCGTAACTACGATACGGCCGTCACCGCAGCCGAGGTCATAAACCAAATCACTTTCTTTGACCTCTGCCAGTTCGAGCATCTTATCCACAACTTCCGGCGGTGTGGGGACAAAAATAACGTCCGGCTCGCGGAATTTCTCAACCTGTTCCTTTGTCTTCTGCCGGTCTTTAAAGGGAGCGATATTAGCCGGTGAGCGATTGTCCGGTTTAGTCAGAGAAATACCATCCAGTAACGGGCTGATTCTGCTCATATTCAGGCCGAACGCCTCCAGTATCGTCGGGGTGACATCCTGACGCCGACCATTGCGATTGACATTCTTGTCGTTAGTTGCCAGAAAAACGTACGGCGCAAAGCTGTGCCCTTTCTCACCCTCGTTGAATCCGTGGTCGGCGGTTATATAGAACTGGGTCTTCTCAGCCAGCCCCAACTCTTTAACCTTATCCATGATTTTGCCGGTCCACAGGTCATTTGAAATCAGGGCGTCGTTATACTCCTTGGAGTTTTCGCCGTGCTTATGGCCGCTGTGGTCCACTTCGGCGAAGTGAACAAAAAAGAAGAACGGCTTATCTTTGTACTTTTCGAGCAATTCGATTACTCGGGTACCAACTGTTTTATCCAGCTTCAGGCCGTTCTCGAACAAGTCCATGCTATTCTTAGTAATGTAATAGGGTTGGCCGGGAACCACGCGGTACTTCACGCCGTTTTCAACTATGATATTTCCCTGAGGCTGCTTTTTTTTCGCGGTGTCAGTCTGTTTAGCTTCGTCATCGGTTGCTTTATTTTCGCCTGACTCTGCCTTACGGTTTTTGGATTGGTCATTCTCTTCTTGAATTCTTGTCTTATTAGGAGGAGCAGCACCGACGTTGCCGACCTTTCCGATAACTGCAACCGTGACAAATTTGTCAGAGCCAAAATGTTGCTCCAGCCGCTCAAAAACGGATAGGCCCTTTGGAATCGGTTGATAGTCCCGGTTGCTGTACACCCCAGTCACCTCCGGGTAATAGCCGGTAAGTATCTGAGACCATCCGGCCTTGGTATCGGTCTTACCTTCGATATCAATCTCGACATAAGTCCCCTGCCTGATTAGCTTTTGCAGGTTAGGCAGTTCCTTGCGCGCCAGACACTCCTTTACATGGTCTCGTTGCGCACCATCCCATCCAAACAAAATGATGTTTTGCGGCCTGTCCGCAGCCAAGGCTGTTGGCGAGACAGCCACCACCAGGTAAAGAATTACCAACACGAAAATAGTTCTCTTTAACATTGTGTGCTCCTTTCAAAACACTTATTCTGTGATAAAAATTGTTTCTTCATCTATGGGTAAAAATAAGGGAGCTAATGTACAATCCTTGTACCGAAATGCAAGAAAAAATTTGAACCGATTCACAGAATTTCTTACTATTCGAGCCTATCTTGAATTTCTTTTTCACCGCCGTCACACCTAAGCTGAACCGCACCCAATCTCGACATCCCAGATGGGGCGCTTGCGACTACAAACGCAGTTCAAAAAATCCTATTGATACCCCGCATTCTCGCAAAGATGTACATCATCCGGCTTCATCGTGAGCATCAATAGACTTTCACCAATATCCCGCCCCGGCTCACCCCCTGCGCTCAAAACGCCGAGGCCCGGACAAAATAAGGCAAGGCCACAGCCGTAACTGCAGATGTCTTTAGAAAGTTACGTCGTGTTCTTGAAAGATGATTCAGGCTCAATTCCTCCATTATGCAATTCAAATATTCAATACCTGAATAATTACGAGTCAATACGACTATACTCAAATCCCGACTGTTGTCAAGTTGTCATTCTCTCTAAATTCAAAGTTCCTCTGAGGTCCTTTCGAGACAGATTCAATTATTTATATTATTTTGTAAGTAACTCGAGGACGCTCATCTGAACTCCAGAGAAGGCTTATAACGAAAAATAGTATCTCCCATGAGGCGCCCATCGGAACGAATAACAACTGTCAGTTGAGTTCATCGTCTTTCCAGTATTTGGTACCGGCTACAGTCGCCTGCAAAGCCAGACCGGACTCTGTCATCGAGTACACTTCGATTCCAGAGATGATATCTCCTTCACCGCTCAGCTCGCCTCCTGATGCACCGGCTTTGGCTGCGGCATCCGCGTGGGCACCAAAATCCCAACCGCTCCGGACAAAATCATCAAGCGTGGTCTTGCTCCTGAATATCATAACAACACGGTAGTCTTTTACACCTAATCCAAGACCGACACCACCTAATGCCATTTTCATATAGGTACGTTTTCCGGTCGCATTATCAACGACCACGCCGTAACCGCCTCCGGCACTGGCAAAAATTAAATTGACGTTTGCATTACTGAAGGTTCCATAGCCGGCGGCCTTGGCAATCTTCTCCTTGGTCCCAGGGGCTTCTCTGTACAATCTTTCAAGGGTTTCATTTTCCATGTCCATTACGACCTGCCGCTTTTCAACGACGGTCAGATTCCCCCCAGGCCCGCAGCCTGCTATTATTACAATGATTGCCAAACTGAGAATAGTCTTTAATAGCGCTTTCTGCATTTTCTTCTCCTTACTATACAAAGTTTAAAATGTCCTGGATGACAGTCTAACGAATTTTAATATTTAATGAAAAAATTCACCTAAGTCAGCAACGCAGCAAAAGTGGTTTATATTATATCTGATGTTCAGATAATTGTAGATATGGAAAATAGCAGCGACACAAAAATAAAATTTTGGACTGTGTTGCTTGAAAGAATAATACGTTTGGTTAAGTAAAAGGGTAATCAAAATATCTATGAACCTACTTTTTCAACTGGCGTAATTGGGGGTATTCAATTATAATTACCTGCATTTGAAGGAGACTATATGAAGTTCGAAGAACAAAAATCTTCCGGGAAGGAAAAAGACGAAGCATCTATCGAGCTTCTAAGGCAGCTAACACGGAAGTTGTGCTCAAACGATATTTCAACCGCCAGGCTGGCAGCTTTCAATCTGTCATGGATGCAGGAAGATGGATTGGCTATCCTCACGGAGACATTACTTGGCGATTTCTCAAGGACAACCAAGAAAGCGGCAGCATACGGACTGAGGAGTATGAAAGGCAGGATGAAGAAAATGGCTTTGGAGGTACTCGAGCAAGGGCTGAAACATCGTGACCGCACCACCAAAGCGGCATGCGTTAAAGCCCTGTTTCTGATGAAAGGAGGTGCTCCGAAAAAAGGCGCCTCTCACTCAAAGCCTGAACCAGACAAGCCAGAAATACAGGAAATTCGAAAGCCAGATAAGAGAAATACGGAATGGAATAGGACATCTCCCGGCAGATAGATATCATCTGGGCCCCCTGTGGGCCGTCAGCCCTTCATTCCCCCACCATTACACCCAACCCAGCCAGCAGGAATATTTTCGCTTGCGGAGGAAAAAAACTTTCTTAAGAATTTTGCACCTCGGCATAAATAACTTATACTTTTTATAGATTGAGATGTTGCGGTGTGGATTTAAAAGCCTGATAGACAATTTAGAGCCTCTTAGTTTAAAGAGCTGCGGGAGAATTATTATATGCAGATGAAGATGAAAATGATTAAACACGTTAGTCAGCACGTTGAAACAGGTGATGCCGACCCAGAATCAAGGAATCCCGGATGTGCCAACTTCGACCATCATTACGGCGGCTGCTTATTTCGAGATGAATGTTTAGTGCAACAGGGTGAACGCTGTGAATATTTTGAGCGAGTAATCCCTCAATCCGGAACAACTTCCTGAAAAGAAATTGTTAGGATTTTCGTTCGTTAGTATTTTTGGCTTTTCTTTTGCTACCGGTCATTATTCAAAGCATCAAAGAAGGGTGGTATGAGTCGTATATTTTTCGATGACCTTGCGAAAATCGTCAGGTGAGGATTTTGTGAGGTCCGTATGGTCTTGAAAATAGCCATCTCCAAGCGCACGACCAAAGTACTCTCTTGCCTCTTCATAATATGGGATAAAAAGACGTCTCATTAATTCACCAAATTCTTTTATATCCACTTCCTTGACACCATAACTATCAATGAAATTTAATAAGTAAGCTATCCCGGTATCGCCAGTCAACCATTTCAGATGAAGACTGACTCTATTAGCTCTGTTGTTATACGGGTAGCAATTACTGGATGGGCTGCGAGGAGAAAACATTACATGATGCACTATTCTGAAGTCATGCGCTTTCAAGCCCTCGTCTTTGAGAAACCCAATCCAACCGTCCGCTGGAGACTCAATAACTTCTCCACAGGTATCGCAAATCCACTGTCTTAATGGTTTCAACATTTCCATCCTCCTTCTTACCGCATTTGGAATTGAAAACCTGTGAGCCTGGCTTTTCTACTTATTTTCGACTGTTTTTTGAGGGCACTTAATGGGATTCCTGGCTATAAAAAGCGCAAACCAGAGATTTTCCTTGACGTGAAAGCGGGTAATTTGGTAAAAATAATAATGATAAGCACGTGGAGTTAAGGTTTCCGGCAGGCGAAATTGCCATAGTTTTTTTCGGTGAGTTAGCGAGGTGCTGAATTTCAAATAAGAACCTCGCGCTTCGGAATAGAGAATTTAACATTTCAATAAAAAATTCATATATTTTGAAAACAACGTGCGCTTTAACGTATGGGCAAAACATAATTCATAATTGTGTTAATATAATTTCTTGAAGGAGGATTATTATGTGTAAAAGACAAATCTATTTGACATCCTTTGTTTTGGTGCTGGCTGCTGTCCCGTTAGCAACTCATGCACAAGTCGATAACTTAGTCCTGAATCCAAGTTTTGAAGAGGATGAGATTATCCTGAACGACCAGGATTATGAACATTGGTGGACTTGGGGTTGGGAAAATGGTCTAAACAGCACCGCCGAAATTGATGAAACTGAGTTTATCGATGGTACAAGAAGCCTTAAGATTATCCCAACAGGAGATACTAACTGGTATTTTATTGTGGCGAATAGTCCTATGCCGGTCGAGGTCGGCAAAAACTACACTGCCAGCTTCTGGGTCAAGGCTGAAGAACCACGTCCTCTCGCAGCAAGGTTCAAGGCGACGGATAACTCCGTTGATTGGGGGTACACAGACTTTGAGGTGACGACCGAGTGGGCTGAGTATTCGATGACCTCCAAAGCCATAAATGCCGAGCTAAAGTTTGAGATATTCTGTGCCGGCGTTCAAGTCCCATTCTGGTTGGATTTCGTTTATGTCTATGAAGGAGATTATGTTGCCGGAATTGAACCTGCGGGAGCATCGCCCCGAGTAAAGGCCACTGACCCGGTTCCAGTTGATGGTGCAATTCTTGAGCAAACATGGGTAAACCTTTCCTGGAGGCCGGGTGTTTTTGCGGTCTCCCACAACGTGTATTTCGGCGAAAATTTTGACAATGTTAACGATGGTACCGCAGAGACATTCCAGGGCAACCAGGCCGCGACATTTTTTATCGCCGGCTTTCCCGGATTTGCTTATCCGGATGGTTTTGTTCCAGGCACGACTTATTACTGGCGTGTCGATGAGGTCAATGACACCGACCCGAATAGCCCGTGGAAAGGTGATGTTTGGAGCTTTATGATTGCTCCGAGGACAGCCTACAATCCCGTTCCGGCTGATGAAGCCGAACTTATAGCCCTGGATATGAAGCTTAGCTGGACGGCGGGTTTCGGTGCAAAATTGCACACCGTCTATTTCGGTGACAATTTTGACGATGTAAACAACGCCATCGGGGGACTTCCTCAGGGAGTTACAACCTATACTCCCCCGGGCCCGCTTAAATTGGCCAAGACCTACTACTGGCGGGTCGATGAGTTTGATGTCGCCAAAACACACAAAGGCCAGGTCTGGAGTTTTACGACTCAAGGCGCAGTCGGGAACCCCAATCCGTCTAAAGGTGCCGTGGATGTAAAACATACGCCGACTCTTACCTGGTCCCCAAGTGTCTATGCTGCTTCACATCAGGTCTATTTCGGCGATGATAAAGATGCCGTGAAAAACGCCGATACAGATTCACCAGAGTACAAAGGCACGAGGAGCCTCGGTTCTGAGAGCTACGAACCTGGGAAACTTCTGTGGAATGCAACTTACTATTGGCGGATTGATGAGGTCAATAACGTTAATCCCGACAGTCCGTGGGTAGGCAACCTCTGGAGCTTTACGACGGCCAACTTCCTTGTCGTAGATGATTTTGAGGACTATGACGTCGGCAATAACGAGATATGGTGGTCGTGGAAAGATGGGCTTGGCTATGCCGCTCATGGTAAGGAACCGGCCTATCCCGGCAACGGGACCGGCGCAGCCGTGGGCGACGAGAGCACTCCTTCTTACACCGAGGAAACTATCGTTCACGGAGGTAATCAAGCGTTACCTTTATTCTACGACAACAGCGTCCTCAAGTATTCGGAGGCCGAGAAGACGCTGACTTATCCGCGTGACTGGACTGAGAATGGTGTCAAGACGCTGACGATTTGGTTCAGAGGCGATTCTGCTAACTCTGCCGAGACGTTGTATGTTGCTCTCAACGGCAGCGCTGTAGTCTCTCACGATAATCCTAATGCAGCACAGATAAGAACCTGGACCCAATGGGATATCGACCTGCAGGCATTTGCAGACGAGGGCGTGAACTTAGCCAACGTCAATATGATTGCTCTTGGTCTTGGCAACAAGAAGAATCCGATAGTAGGCAGTTCAGGTACGATGTACTTTGACGATATTCGTTTGTACCCTCCGCAGCCGTAAGCCGAGATTTGGCTGGAAAGTCAACTACTACCGCCTGAAGGCGGCAGCTTTTCTGTGGAGCTTGGGTTTCCGGCAGACGAAATCACTGTAGTCTTTTCTCGGCAGGTGGGTAAGGTGACGGATTTCATCCCGTCCCTTCTTTGCCGCAAGGCATCCGCCGCAAAGCGTCCCCTCCGTGACTGCGGACGATGGGCGGGATTCAAACAAGAACTTATGCTTCGAAGATAAGATTTTTTAAGATGGAGGACCATTATCATGAGAGCTTTTTCTAAACTTCCGCTGTTTTATTTCTTTTTGATGCTGTCGTTTTTCCATATTTCTGCTGCCGGCGCTGAAGTGCAGCCCCACGGCGGTATGATGCGTTACCCGGATGTCAGCTCGACTCATATCGCGTTTGTTTATGCGGACGATATCTGGGTGGTGCCGCGCGCGGGCGGCGTAGCGTCCCCATTGGCAAGTCCTCCCGGCGGAGAAGCGTTTCCGCGATTCAGTCCGGATGGGCGCACTATTGCGTTCAATGGGAACTATGACGGGAACGATGATATTTACACGGTAGCCGTAGAAGGAGGGATCCCGCAACGGGTAACTTATCATTCCAATGGCGAGCGTCTTTGTGACTGGTCTTTCGATAATAGACTGTTATTCGCGATGAATGGACTGGGTGGACTGGGGCGGCAGGTTCAATTATTTACCGTGCAGAGAGCCGGTGGTCTGCCGAATCGACTGCCGGTGCCTTACGGCGGTTACGGAGTCATTTCGGGTGATGGCCAGTGGCTCGCATACACCCCGCGAAATCGCGACTTCGGGACATGGAAGCGTTACCGCGGAGGTTGGGCTTCGGACATCTGGCTTTTCCACCTTAGCGAACATACTTCACAAAAAATCACCGATTGGGAAGGTACCGATACAATACCTATGTGGCAAGGCAGAAAGATATATTATCTTTCGGATGCCGGCGCGAGTCATCGTCTTAACATTTGGTGCTATAATCTGGAAACAAAAGAAAGAAAACAAATTACCCACTTCAAGGATTATGACGTAAGGTGGCCTTCGAACGGTCCGGGCCCGAACGGCGAAGGCGAGATAATCTTTGAATACAATGCCCAGCTCTACCTGCTGAATTTAGCCAGCGAGCAGGCGGCCCCGGTTAATATAACGATTCCCGGTGCTCGTCCGAAGCTCCGTCCGATTCATAAAGATGTAAGCGAGGGACTATCAGATTGGCACCTCTCTCCCAAAGCCAAACGTGTTCTGGTCCAAAGTCGCGGCGATATTTGGTCACTGCCCGCCAAGAACGGCACCCCTCGCAACCTAACCCGCACGAGCGGTATCGCCGAACGCCAGCCTTCTTGGAGTCCGGATGGAAAATGGCTCACCTACTTTTCAGATGAAACCGGCGAGAACGAACTTGTCATCCAACCAGCCGATGGGCAAGGCAAACCGGAAACCATCACATCCATGGGACCCGGCTACCGTTATCAACCAGTCTGGTCGCCTGATTCCAAGTGGATGGTTTTTATTGACCATGAAAGTAAGTTTTACGTTTTCAATCTCGAGCAGCGCAAAGTCCATTATTTCGACCGTGAAAACATCAGTGGGTGGCGCTGGGGAGTCCCTAGAGAGTTTCGCTGGTCATCCGACTCACAATGGCTGACCTACACCAAGCCCAATATGGATAATATGAACATCGTCATGCTTTACAACGTTCAAAAAGACGAGCTCCACCAGATAACCAAAGGTATGTTCGTGGATTATCTGCCTACGTTTGACCGAAAAGGAGACTTTTTGTACTTCTTCGGTGAGCGAGAAATCTCGCAGCCTAAATACGCTGATGCCGGCCTGACTTTTATCTACGATGACACAGCCGTACTGCACGCGATTCCTCTACGCAAGGTTGTCTCGAATCCCTTCAAAGCTAAGAGCGATGAAGAAAAGGAAGAGAAAGAAAAGAAGGACGAGGAGAAAGATGGCAAGAGCGACGAAAAGTCTGAATGTGAAGACCCCAATGATTCTGATGGTAAGGAATCCGAGAAAGAGGCCGAAAAGAAAGAATCGTCCGAGTCCGCAGATGTTGATGAAAAGGCAGATGAGAAAAAAGATAAAGAACAGAAAGAAATCAAACCGGTCGAAATCGAGCTTGAGAATATGGAAGAGCGCTGCTACCGTGTGCCCATTAAGCGAGGACGGTTTTCTTACCTTGGGGTCAACGATAAGAACCATTTGATTTATTTACGACGTGATGATGAGAGCGCACTCCAGTACTTTGACCCTAATGATGAAAAACGCGAGGAGAAAACGATTCTCAAAAAGGTAAATTTCGTGCAAATGACGCCGGACGGCAAAAAGCTTCTCGTTCGTAGTGAGGGCAAAACCGGTATCATCGACGCCAAGCCCGACCAAAAACTTGAGAACCTGGTCATAACAAAGCCGATGAACGTGGTGATTCAGCCCCGTGAGGAGTGGCGGCAAATCTTCGTTGACGCATGGCGATTTATGCGTGACTACTTCTACGACCCCCATATGCACAAGGTGGATTGGCCCGCGGTGCGTAAGCAGTACGAGGCCATGTTGGATGACTGTGTGTCCCGTCGCGATGTCGGGTATGTCATTGCAGAGATGATTAGTGAAGTCAACGCCGGTCATACCTACTATGGCGGCGGTGACCTGGACTGGGGCCCTCAAGAATCAATTGGCTATCTTGGTGCGGACTTCGAGCTTGACGAGGGATACTACCGCATTGCAAAGGTTTATGAGGGTGGTATCTGGGACACCGACGCCCGCTCTGCTCTGCACGAGCTGGATGAGAAAGAACGCGAGCAGCTCAATTATCTGTTCAAAGTCAACGGTATTCCGGTCGATACTTCCAAAGCGCCCTGGGCAGCATTTGAAGGCCTGGCAGGTCAAACTGTAACGCTGACCGTCGGGGCTAAGCCCAATCCGGAAGAGGCAAACGATGTGGTTGTGAAACTGCTGGGCTCCGAAGATGACGTGCGTTATCGGCATTGGGTTGAGAGCAATCGCCGGTATGTCGAAAAAGAATCCGGCGGCCAGGTCGGGTATATATACGTACCGGACACCGGGAACCGGGGACAAAGCGAGCTTTTCCGCCAGTTCTACGGCCAGATGAATAAGGCAGCGCTAATCATTGATGAGCGCTGGAACGGAGGCGGTAATATTGCAGACCGGTTCATTGACCTTTTGAACCGTCCCATTTACCTGCATATTTTCGAGCGTTATGAAAACGACTGGCGGGTTCCGACTCTAAGCCACCAGGGCCCCAAGTGCATGCTGATTAACGGCGAGGCTGGCTCCGGCGGAGACATCTTTCCCTATCTATTTCGCAAAGCCAGGTTGGGAAAACTCATCGGCATGCGAACTTGGGGCGGCGTGATTGGTATTTATAAAAATCCCCCTCTGATTGATGGCGCTCGATTGACCGTGCCGTTTATTACATTCTATGAAACTGATGGTACGCTCACTATGGAAGGTCATGGCGTGGACCCGGATATAGAAGTTGTCGATGACCCTGCGTTAATGGTTGACGGAGGCGACCCACAGCTTGATGCCGCCATACAACACATGCTGGATGAAATTAAGAGAAATCCCTATGTGCCGGCCAAACGACCGCCCTACCCGGACCGAAGCGGAATGGGCATTCTTGAGGAGCAAAAATAGTAGAAGTTTCGGAGCGGATTTGGTAAAATAGCGTATTGTACGGTTTTGGAAATATTACTAAAGTGTTTTAAACGTTAAATTCCGAATCACACTGGGTATGAGAAGAGAAACGTATGCGGTCAGTTGGAGGGGCTTTACATCATCGTTGTAAAAAGGAGCAGACACTCATAAAAGACCAAGTGCGGCATCGGTGGAGTCTGTTGGCGATGACCTGTGTGGTCGTCCTGTGGGCCACGCGAGCCGGCATGGGGCTCGTGGTGAGCGAGGTGATGTACCACCCGGTCGAGGGGGGAGAAACGTTCGAGTTCATTGAGCTGTATAACAACCGGGCCGTCTTCGAAGACCTCACAGGGTACGCATTCACAAACGGTATCAGTTATGTGTTCGAGCCTGGAACGATAATCGGCCCCAAGGAGTACCTTGTGGTAGCGTGCGACCCTGCTGCCCTGGAGGCGGCATACGGAATCAGCGGTGTGCATGGTCCTTTCACGGGTCGGCTCGACAACGACGGCGAGCGCATCGAGCTGTCCAACGGCAACGGGGAGATTATCATCTCGTTCCGATACAACGATGGAAGGCCTTGGCCGACCTCAGCCGATGGTGCAGGACACTCGCTGATTCTCTCGAAGCTTAGTGGGGACCCAGAGGAGGCGTCAAGCTGGTCGCCCAGCACGTTTATCGGTGGCACGCCGGGCAGGCCAGATGATGTCCAGGTTGGACCCGAAAACCCAACTCTGGTAACGCTCGTGGACGTGGGACACCCAGGGCGATATTTCAAGGGGACGGAGGAACCATCGCCGATCCGCGGCAAGAAAAACACTACGGTCTGGACGCAACTTCAGTTCAACGATGACCCCGGCACGACCGCATGGCTCGAAGGGCCAAGCGGGTACGGATACAGCAACGACCCCGGCGAGCTACAGTTCGTCCGGACCCAGCTCAACGATATGAACGGAAAATACATCTCCGTGTACGCCCGGCTCCGGTTTACCCTTATGGCAGAGCAAATCACATCGTTCTCACAGTTACTGGCCGAGGTCCACTATGACGATGGCTTCGTGCTTTATCTTAACGGTACGCGTGTGGCGGACTCCGGGCAAATCCCCGGCGACCCGCCCCCCTTCGACCAAAGCGGAGGTCCGGCTACGGAACCACCGGTCGCCGATGTGGACCTGACCGGCAGGATAAACCTGCTGATTCCCGGCACAAACGTCCTGGCTATCCAGGTTCACAATGCAAGTCTCTCCGGCAGTTCGGACTGCATCGCAAGCCCGGTTCTCCGTGCGGTCGTGGAAAAGTCCACCAGCGGCATCGACCCCCGCGCCCGTGTGGTGGTCAACGAGCTGCTGGCCAATAGCGAAGCGACTCCGGGCACTGATTGGCTTGAATTATACAATCCAGGCCCGACTACGATAAATATGAGCAATGTCTATCTCAGCGACGACCGGCAAAATCTGCTTAAATACAAAATCCCGGAAGGGACCTTACTGCGGCCAGGCGAATTTTGGGCTGTACAACAAGGCCTGCCGCCCGATGGTTTCCCATTTGGGCTGAACTTCTCCGGCGAAACTATTTATGTAACAGCAGCCACAAAAGACCAGGTGCCGAAGCCAGTCCGTGTCCTGGACGCGGTGAGATACGGGTGCACAGAACCGGATGTAACCTTCGGACGATTCCCAGATGGGTCCGACTTTTTCGGCTTTCTAACTTCAGCTACTTTTGAAGGACCAAACGCCCGGCTGCTGATTAACGACATCGTAATCAACGAGATAATGTACTACCACGGAACTCGTGATGAGCGATATGAGTATGTCGAACTGTACAATCGAGGTACGGACACTGTCTCTCTGAGCGGATGGGCTTTCACCGATGGCATTAGCTACGAATTCGACAAGGACACCGAGATGCCTCCAGGCTCATATCTCGTTGTGGCAAAGGACCCTTACTTGCTCGAAAGCGTGTACGATAATCTGGTCGTTGGCTCGAATCTGGTTGGGCCATATTCGGGCAGTCTTAATGACCACAGTGAGCGTATCCGTTTGTCATATCCATTGGAGAATGTGGATGCCGAAACCGGCGAGCTCGAGGCCTTAATGGTCACGGCGGACGAGGTAACATATTACGACGGTGGCCGGTGGCCGATCTGGGCCAATGGTCAGGGGGCCAGCCTTGAGCTGCGCGACCCACGCAGCAACAACGACACGCCCGATGCCTGGGCCGATAGTAACGAGAGTGGTAAGACTGCGTGGGAGCAATTCTCGCTTACCATCGACAGAGATGATTCCAGATACACCCACGACCAGGTCACGATATTCGAGCTAATGCTGCTTAACCGGGGCGAGGTGCTCCTCGATGACCTTGATCTGAGAGTAAACATCGGACGCAAGAACCTCCTCAAAAATAACGGCTTTGAGAACGGCAAGTCGGACTGGCGAATTCTCGGTAATCACGTTCGGTCGTTCGTGACCACCGCAGACAGTTACTCCGGGTCCCGGTCGCTGCACTTGATTGCAACCGGCCATGGCGACCCAGGAGCCAATCGTATCAACCAATCTATATCAGGAGTAACCGCAAACACAGTGACATTTAGCGGCCGGGCCCGGTGGCTGCGGGGAAGCCGATTCCTGCTCTTGCGAACGAGCCGGGAACGAGCGCCCGTCCAGCCGCCACGACCGGCACATGCATTCGAACTCTATATGCCGCTGAATTTAGGTACACCCGGTTTGCAAAATACGGCGTTTGTGCCGAACCGTGGGCCTGACATCCTCGAGGTGCAGCACGCTCCAATTTTGCCCGCTGCTTCTAAGCCAATTGTCGTAACCGCTCGCGTGGCCGATAACGATGGTGTGGACTCAGTCATACTTCACTATCGAACCGAAGGGGGCGTTCGGTTCACCAGAACACCTATGGTTGACGACGCCTCAGGTGACGACTTGGTCGGCGGGGATGGCTTGTTCACGGCCACTATCCCAGGTGCCCCCGCCGGCACAATGCGGGCGTTCTACATCGAGGCATCAGACGGCTCGGCTTCGACACGGTTTCCTGCCCCGCTGTCCGCAGGACTCCTTACGGAGGAACCCCCAGCCGATGTGCCCGACCGAACCTGCCTGGTTCGCATTGGCGATACGCTGTTGAATACCCAGTTTGCAACCTACCGCATTTGGCTTTCCGATGACGTCATCAACACATTTCGTTCTCGCCCGAATCTCTCAAACGAGCTGATGGATTGCACGTTCGTCTATAACGACACCGAGGTATTCTACAATTGCGGGATTCGTTTCCGCGGCAGCCCGTTCATCCGAAGCGGCTTTGGCCGAGACCCACGCGACCGCTACGCCTACCGAATCGACTTCAATCTGGACCAGAAATTCCGTGGGCGTGAGGAGATTAATCTTGACAACACCGAGGGAAGCGACCGCGGCCCGCTCCAGGAACGAGCATCATACTGGTTCTATTCGCAAATGGGCCTGCAATTCTCGAAACAGGAGTATGTGCGCGTTGTCATCAACGGAAATACCCACTCCATCTACGAGGATGTTCAGAATATCGACGGCGACTATATTCGCGGGTGGTTTCCGTATGATACCGATGGCTATATTCATAAGATAGACGACTACTTCGAGTACACGGCTGACGGCACGGGATTCACCAACCTCGATGAAGGGTTGAAGTTCGACTATAGTCACCCCCTGCTCAAGGAGACCTATCGGTGGGGATTTGAGAAGCGGTCAAATCGCGAAGATGACAACTGGGACCATCTCTTCGATTTGGCCGTTGCGCTGAACACGCCGTCGAGCAGCCCAACGTATAAGGATGCCGTCGAATCGGTTATCCACCCCGAACACTTTGCCCGGGTCCTGGCGATTCGCCACGCCCTCGGCGACTGGGACAGCTATGGGTACCGGCGAGGGAAGAATAACTATTTCTACTATGCTCTGCCGGAGGGCAAATGGTACCTCCTGCCCTGGGACATCGACTTTACGCTCGGGTCGGGCGATGGGGCCAGTACAAACCTGTTCTCTGTGAACGCCGGGCAGTTCCCGGAGGTCGATCAGTTTATGAAATATCCAAAATACCGGCAGATGTACCTGGAGGCTCTGGCGGAGCTCGTGAACGGCCCGTGGCAGACGTCGTACGGAACGCGGAATCCGCCGACGGCCTTCGACCAGTTCCTGGATGACTCCGCCGACGTCTTGATAGCTGAGGGGCTTGGTGACGGCAGACGGGACGGAATCAAACAGTTCGTCCGCGACCGCCGGGCCTACATTCTCACGCAAATCCCGAACCGCTAAAAATTTTTTCTCAATAAACGATATGCGGTAATAGAACATAGTGCAAAAAAGCTTATACGTAAAGCGCGTACGCGCTATATGTGTTTAGCCGGGAAAAACGGCGATTTTAGATGTCTATCGAGGTTTTTGTGGTTACAAAGAGCCTAAAAAACACCTGAATTTGGCAATGACTGCCGTTTTTCGGCCTAAAACCTACATTTTCGGGCTAAACACGCACTATGCGCTTTACGTATGGCAGTTATGAATTTCCAAAAAGCTAAATTCAAAACAAGGTCACTCCCATTCGACCCTTTGACCTAAATAGAAAAACCAGACTCCTTTTCAAAAGATGATTAATTTGTGAGTGGTTAATTAGTGAGTAGTTAATCGGTGACCTGAATATTAGCTACTTACCACTCACTACAACTCTTTCTTGTTAATACTGAGGGAAATAGAGTTTTGCTCCATAAGTCCACAGGACGCCTTTCGGCGGAGTCCGGTGGATTGTTGCTTGTCATATTTCTTGAGTATGATATAATTTCGATAAATCGCCTGACTTCCCAATGGCGTGACCCAGTATCAATTGTAACTCAGGCGGTGAGCTGAAAATCACGTGTAGGTTTGGCTCTTTTGCTCCGGCTCAATTAGTGTTCGGTCATTCAACTAATATGAGATTCAGACAGGAGCTATGTCAGATATAGTTACATAAAATCTTAATTAACGAAAGGAGCATCTTATGAACTACAGCAGGACTCGATGGTTGATTGCTTTGCTGGTTATTTTGGTAAGCTTCAGCCCCCTGCTTTCCGGCGAAAGCAAGAAGGGAACCGGGGAGCGACAGACTTCGGCGAGCTCGGTCGAGCCGAGGGACGAATGGGCATCTCTATTCGATGGCAAGACTCTGAACGGATGGTCTGTCCACAGCGGTTTTGCCAAATACCATGTCGAGGACGGCGCCATCGTCGGCACAACAGTCAAAGACAGTCCCAACACATTCCTCTGCACCGACCGGGAATACGGAGATTTCATATTGGAGTTCGAAGTCAACCTTGACCCACGGCTGAACTCCGGCGTGCAAATACGAAGCAATATCGCAGAAAAAGAGACGGTGTTCGTATTCGCTGGGCGCGACGGTACGCCTCAAGTGCAAGTGGTGCCGCCGGACCGTGTCTATGGCTATCAGGTGGAAATCGCGACCGAGAAGAGAGGTTCCTCCGGAAGCATTTACGACGAGGCTCGTCGCGCCTTTATGCTCGTGAGCACAACGTCCGACCCGGCAGCAAGCAAGGCGTTCAAAGATGGTCAATGGAACAGGTTCCGCATCGAGTGCAAAGGCGACAGGATTAGGACATGGATAAACGACATCCCTTGTGCAGACTTGAGGGACGGTATGACAAGCCGCGGCATCATTGGCCTGCAGGTTCACGGTGTAGGAAATGACGCCACCGTCTATCAGGTGCGTTGGCGTAATATACGCATACAGGCGGAGGACCAGGGCGTCGAACCGCCTGTGGTATCGGCGCCAGAAGCTGTGTTACGTTGCACACCGGCCTGGACCGGCCCGCGTATGGAAGACGGCCGGCCGTATGTCCCGGATGGCATTATCGAGAGAATGAAAAACGTCTCGGTCACAATGGCCTGGAGTATTGTCAGAGGTGCCGGCTACAACAACTGTTATGAGAATGCCGCCGGCTGGGTAGTAATGTATCCCGATAAAGCGATTGTCGGCCGTGTGCTGACTGCTCAATACATGCCCTCTCACCCCGATTACAATCGAGCGATTATGACCCAGGGACGTGCCGAAGGCCGAATAGGAAACTCCAATTCGTGGCCGATTGACATGTTGAAGAAAGGCGATGTGTATGTCGCAGACTGCTTCGGCAAGGTCCTCGACGGGACCCTAATCGGCGATAACCTTGGTAACGCCATTTATGCCAACTCAGGCAATGGTGTCATCTTCGATGCCGGTGTCCGTGACCTGGAAGGCCTTGAAGCGATAAAAGGATTCAACGCCTGGCACAAAGGCGCCGACCCGAGCTTTCTTCGCGAAGTGATGCTGACCGCTATCAATGTCCCAATCCGTATCGGCAGAGCTATAGCGTGCCCCGGTGACATTGTGCTGGCCAAGCGCGAAGGCATAATCTTCATCCCCGCCCATCTTGCTGAAAAAGTTGTCACGGAATCCGAGGCTATGATGCTGCGGGATATGTTCGGGCACCAACGCTTGAAGGAAGGCAAATACACACCCGGACAAATCGACGGCAGATGGACGCCGGAGATTCAAAATGACTTTCGAAGCTGGCTGAAAAAGAACATTGATGAGCTGCCCGTGCCAAAGGATGTAATTGAAGAAATTCTAAATCCAAAAACAAGGAACTGGTAGATGAGATATTGTTTTCTATATTTGTTTCGTTAGACCGGAAACAACTCACGACAAGGAGAGAAACTATGAAGAGCCTGAAAAAAGAGCTGCAAAAGCAAACGGCACGCTCGAGGCGTTCTCTGCTCAAAGGTGCCGGTGCGGGCTTTGCAGGTCTGAGTCTCGCGGGCATTATAGCTGCTCCTATCGAAGAGCAGACAGCCTATGCTGCACAGTCCGAATCCGGCAGAAATGCCGGACTTTCGGAGAACGTAAGGCGAAGCTCCAGTCCATCGCAGCTGAGAATTACAGACCTGCGCATAGCGGTGGTTACCAGAGCACCTTTCCGCTGTCCTTTGATTCGTATCGATACTAATCAGGATATCTGTGGTTACGGGGAAGTCCGCGACGGAGCCAGCGAGCGCTATGCCCTTATGCTCAAGAGCAGGCTTTTGCGTCAAAATCCCTGCAACGTGGAGCGGATATTCAAGCAGATTAAACAGTTCGGACATCATGGTCGGCAGGGAGGCGGCGTCTCGGGTGTAGAGATGGCCTTGTGGGACCTGGCGGGCAAGGCGTATGGCGTTCCTGTCTATCAGATGCTCGGCGGCAAATACCGTGACCGGGTCCGTTTGTATGCCGACACGCCTGACGGCAACGTCAGCGGCCTCAAGAAAAGACTCGACCAGGGTTTCACTTTTCTGAAAATGGATTGCGGTATCCGTATGCTTTATAGGGTCCCCGGAGCTCTGACCTACCCGACAAGAGACACCAACTGGAGAGGAAAACATCCCTTTACGAGTATTCAATTGTCAGATAAAGGAGCTGCTCTAATGGCACAGCGCTTCGCTGAGGTCCGCGAAGCGATTGGCTGGGAAGTGCCGATAGCCGCTGACCACTTCGGACATATCAGCGTTAATAGCTGCATCAAACTGGGCAAGGCCCTGCAGCCTTACCAATTAGCCTGGCTGGAAGATATGGTCCCGTGGGAATATACCGAGATGCTCAAAGAGATTAAGAATGCGATTGACGTGCCGCTGCTGACAGGCGAGGACATCTATCTGCTCGATGGCTTCAAGCCGCTGATTGATGGGCGTGCCGTCGATATGATACATCCAGACCTTGCGACCACCGGCGGCATTATGGAAACCAAGAAGATAGGCGACTACGCGGAGCAGCACGGCATCGCAATGGCAATGCACTTCGCGGGCACGCCGGTATCCTTTATGGCCAACGTGCACTGCGCTGCGGCCACGGAGAACTTTATTGCCCTGGAGCACCACTCGGTTGACATTGACTGGTGGGAGGACCTGGTAACAGGTATTGAGAAACCGCTTCACGTGGATGGTTTCGCTCGTGTTCCGGAAGGACCCGGCCTGGGTATAGACTTGAACCTTGACGTTGTGAAGGAGCACCTTGAGCGAGGTCAGGAACTCTTCGCACCCACCGACGATTGGAACAGAGATAGCTCTAACGACCGATTGTGGAGCTAAAGACCTTTAGCTCATAGACTATTCTAAGGAAGGAAAGAATAATGAGAACCGAAAGTTCATTCTTAAGATATTTTAAGTTTGTATTCGTGGTTTTTCTGGCAACAGCGGTCATTATGCCGGCCATCGGCCTTCGGGCCGGACTGGGTCCGGCGCTTATCGCTATGTTCGCTTCACTGGCTTTGTATTTTATGAGCCATCCGATTTTAAAAAGTTTCGCCTTTACTGTCTGGGTCTTTGCGTTCGTGGCAGCTTCAATGGTTTATCCTGTGGCCTTCGGCTCCTGGTTTGGCTTCGACTTGAAGATACTAATTGTTCCCCTGATTCAGATTATTATGTTCGGTATGGGGACAACCTTGAGTGTGTCCGATTTCGGCAGGGTATTCAAAATGCCCTGGCCGGTCTTCGTTGGGTTTGTGCTGCAGTTCTCAGTAATGCCCTTAATCGGCCTTATACTGGCCAAGACGTTTGGTTTTGAAGCAGAGATAGCCGCCGGGGTTGTTCTAATAGGTTCTGTCCCGGGTGGAGTTGCATCCAACCTTATGACGTATTTGGCCGGTGGGAACGTGGCGTTGTCGGTAACAATGACCTCCTGCTCGACATTAGCCTCTCCGGTTATGACACCCCTTTTGATGGACAAGCTGGCCGGCCAGTTCATTGAGATTAACTTCTTAAATATGATGTTTGAGATTATCAATATGACTATCGTTCCAATTGTTGCCGGCTTGATTGCAAATCGCATCCTGTACAGTCGGCACAAAGCATTCCATTCGGGCGCCCTGCTGACCTTTATTGGAACAACCTGCGTCCTGCTGGCGTTAGCCATTATTCGTTTCGCTCCTGCGGCTGTCTTCACTTACGGCGACGTATCATTGCAGAAAGACGGCTTTGTCGTCGGGCTAATGCTTATCGGCGTGGTTGCCCTAGCTAAACTTGTAATTAGTGTTTGGTTGAAGAGACCTGAAAACTGGATGGACAAGGCACTGCCTATCGTATCAATGGCGGGGATTTGTTACATCATCGCCATCATCACAGCCCGCTCCAGGAACGACCTGATGACGGTCGGACCCTATGTGATTGGTGCTGCTATTATACATAACCTTGTCGGCTATATACTGGGCTACTGGCTTGCCCGGGCCGTTCGTCTGGATGAGATATCGTGCCGAACAATAGCATTTGAGGTCGGCATGCAAAATGGCGGGATGGCCTCGGGCATTGCTATGAATGTGCTCAAAAGTACACCCGCGGCGTTGGCGCCCGCCATTTTTGGTCCCTGGCAGAATGTCTCCGGGTCGGTCCTGGCCACCTGGTGGCATCGGAAACCGGTAGGCCAGCCCAGTCAAACACAACCCCGCTATAGTGATGGCGGGGTTAAGCGTTAGCCCTGCCACCACTGCGGCAGGGTTCACGGGGAAGGAGTAAAGTAATGGCTATAAATAAGATAATTATAAAATCCCAATTAACGCCATTGAAATCTAATAGACGTAACTTTGGTAAGGCTGTTTTGGCAGGCATACTGGGCGGCCCGGCAGTCTTGTCCTCTATTGCACAGACGACCGAAGAGCAGCTTACAGCGGACGAGAAGACAAGGGGCAGCCGTTCCCTTGCAGCTACCCGAAAAGAAGGCCAGGGAATGAAGCTGTCTCTAATGCTTGACATGCGAAATAAAGAAAGATGGATACTGGCACGTCAGATTGGCGTCAATCACGCAATCGTGCCCGCAAGTCGAGTGTTGACCAGGATAAAGCCAGACCAATACCTTGAAACCCTGGCGAAGATGAAAGCTGATTATGAGGCGTCGGGACTTTTGATAGCCGGCGTTGAGAGCCATCCGGTAGCGGCGGAAAAAATCAAGCTGGGACTGCCCGGCCGCGATGAGGAGATAGCCAACTACTGTGCCGTTATCGAAGCCATGGGCAAAGTCGGGATACCGTTGTGCTGCTATAACTTTATGGCGGGGATTGGATGGTATCGTACTAAAGTCGATATAGCCGAACGTGGTGGCGCCCTGACCAGCGAATTCGATAATCAAATCGCCGAAAAGCAGGGACTTACCAGGTGGGGTAAAATCAGCGAAGAAAAAATCTGGGACAATCTTAAATATTTTTTAAAACAGATAATCCCCGTAGCGGAGAAGGCGGGCGTGAAAATGGCCCTGCATCCAGACGACCCTCCCATCTCGCCGCTTCGTGGTATCGGACGCATACTGACAAGCGCCGATGCCTTTCGGAGAGTCCTTGAGATTGTGCCGAGTCCGGTCAACGGCATCACTTTCTGCCAGGCCAACTTCAAGCTGATGGGCGAGAACATCAAATCACTGATAAAGGAATTCGGCGGACAAGGCAAACTCTTTTTCGTCCACTTCCGTGATGTTAAAGGCACGGGCGAACATTTCCAAGAGACTTTTCACGATAACGGGCCGACCGATATGGCCGAAATACTCAAACTCTATCATGAAGTCGGTTTCCAAGGGCCAATCCGTCCTGACCACGCTCCAACTTTAGCAGGCGAGAGCAACCAAAGCCCTGGCTATGCAATGCAGGGAAAGGTCTTCGCGATTGGCTATATGAAAGGTATTGCACAGGCATTAAACATACCGTTAATGTGAACTCGAAAACCGTATGATGTGTAACAGTACCTGCACCTTTTGAAAAAGAGGTGTTAGGAAGCGCCGGCATGTGAGGACTGATGCCGAATGAAAAAGGAGGTAAAAATGAATCGACGCAATCTTATCAAGGGGGTAGGACTTGGATTAGCGACGGGCATCTTTGGAACCGCCTTAAAAGCAGATGAGACTGCTGCAAATACTTATGCAAAGGCGACCAAAGGACTGCCTCCTTTGAAAATCACCAACGTCAAGTCCATTCTCACCGCTCCACAGGGCATACGCCTTTGTGTGGTTAAGGTCGAAACGAGTGAAGCGGGTTTGTACGGTTTGGGATGTGCCACTTTCAATCAGCGGCCTTTGCCGGTAGCTGTGGCCGTGGACAAATACCTCAATCCGTTTGCACAGGGCAGGGACGCCGACAACATAGAGGATATATGGCAGAACGCCTATACGAGCTCCTATTGGCGCAACGGACCTGTTCTAAACAACGCTTTAAGCGGCCTGGACCAGGCCCTGTGGGACATAAAGGGAAAGCGTGCAAATATGCCCGTTTATCAGCTTCTCGGAGGCAAATGCCGTTTTGCGGCTGACTGCTATACTCATTGTAGCGGCCGGGAACTCGCACAACTTGAAAACAGTGTACGCAAGGCTATAGAAGAAGGCTTCAGGCACATACGGATACAACTCGGCGGCTATGGCTCGCCGCACCTCTCAAAGAAGCCGTATTTCAAGGACGAGGGATTTGGCTTACCATCGGATTCACATATGGAGCCAGGACCCTACGTAAGGGCCACTATCAAGATGTTTGAGCATATCAGGAATACTTTTGGTGATGAAATTGAATTGCTGCATGACATCCACGAACGAATACCGCCAATACAGGCTATCCGCCTGGTAAAGGAGCTGGAACAATATCACCCCTTCTTTATCGAGGACCCGTTCGCCCCCGAAGACAATGGATATTTCAGAGTCCTTAGGGGCCAGACCAGTACGCCAATCGCTATGGGCGAGCTGTTTAATAATCCTCATGAGTGGACAGGGCTTGTATCGGAGAGACTCATTGATTTCATACGCGTGCATATTTCGCAAATCGGCGGCCTCAGCGTTGCCAGAAAGCTCGCCGCTTTATGTGAATGGTTCAATGTGCGCTCAGCATGGCACGGTCCTGGCGATGTTTCCCCGGTAGGTCACGCCGCCAATGCACACCTCGATTTGGCAATCCCAAACTTCGGGATTCAGGAAAGCAGCCGCTTCAGCGACAGAACAAGGGAAGTCTTTCCCGGCTGTCCCACTTTAAAGAATGGCTATATGTACGTAAACGAGGCTGCTGGTCTTGGTGTTGATATTGACGAGGAGCTGGCCGCAAAATTTCCGCTGCCCGACCATCCGGGTTATTGGGAGCCTGTGCGCAGAAGTGACGGCACAGCAGTAAGGCCGTAAAAACAGGCCTAACCTAAGCTCAACGGTTATGAGGTGTTTTTTCACCTACGCGCCCGGTAGAGTGCTTTTTGTGGTAGTGTCAAGAATCTTGCGTAAAAGCTGGCCAATGTGAACAAGCTCACTTCAGAAACAAGCAGATGGCATAACAAAAAAAGTCAGGCTTATGCCTGACTTCGGTATAAAGTGTTACACGTATGGCCTCGGGCTTAATTCGTCTCGATTCGGGTCATTCGTGGTTTTTAAACCGTTTCTATTCTTATAGGTCTCTCATTAGAGCCCGACCTGGGCGAAATAGAACAGATTTCACTTTACGGAATTACCACCTTCAAACCATCAAGCGGCCTCCAACATTATACGGACAATCCGCTCCGCAGCTTTTCCATCCCATAACGGAGGAATTTGTGGCTCTCTCCATTTTCCACCAGTAGCATTACGGTATGCAGCGAGTATCTTTTCTGGGTCTGTGCCAACAATTTGATTCGAGCCAATCTCTGCCGTGATGGGACGCTCTGTATTCTCTCGCAGTGTGATACATGGAACTTTGAGTACTGTTGTTTCTTCCTGAATGCCACCCGAGTCAGTCAAAACAACCTTAGCACAGGAGTTCAACTTCAGAAAGTCCAGATATCCAGTTGGATCCAAAAGATGTATATTTCTCAATGAATCCATACGCTCTTGTAAGCCCAATACAGACAGGTTTTTGCGGGTTCTGGGATGAATTGGGAACAGAATAGGCAAATCTTTCTGAATGACCTCCAAGGCGTCAAGAATCCTTGAGAAGGTCTTTGGGTCATCCACATTTGAAGGTCTGTGCATAGTGAGAACAGCAAAACCATCCCTATCAAGACAACCTTGCTTTTGCAATCGCTCGATAATTGTTGATTTTTTAGCCTTCTCAAGATTGCTGATAAGCGTATCGACCATAACATTGCCTACCAGGTGGATTTTTTCTTTTGCAATACCTTCTTTAATTAGATTGTCCACGCCGCTTTGCTCGGTGCAGAAAAGAAAGTCGCTTATAGAATCCGTCAAAACACGATTGATTTCTTCCGGCATAGAGCGGTCGAAACTACGCAGACCGGCCTCTACGTGAGCAAGCTTGGTTCCTAATTTTACCGCCACAAGGCCGCAGGCAATAGTGCTGTTCACGTCACCTACCACCACAACCACATCTGGTTTATGGTCGATGAGGACCGGCTCAAACCTTTTCATAATATCGGCGGTCTGAACGGCATGGCTGCCGGAACCCACCTCCAGATTGATATCGGGCTTGGGAATACCCAATTCGCTGAAGAAGAGATTACTCATTATGCCATCATAGTGCTGTCCCGTGTGGACAAGAATTGCATGAATGTTCTCGTGCCGGCTGTACTCAGCCAACAACGGCGCTATTTTCATGAAGTTTGGCCTGGCACCAACTACATTTAGTATCTTCATAATTGTTCTTGTGCAGAAAAATAGACAGATATGTGAAGTGCGTGAGATTTAGATTAGCACATTCTTGACCTGCGGCTTGCCCCCATTCTCGTCAAGGTCGAGATGATTGGCTAAAGGGTTCTCAGACAAACCTACGCAGCTTCAAACCGGCTACACCCAAGCCGAGAATGCCAAGAACCACAGAAGCCGGAATCGGAGTCATAATGAACGATTCACTATCACCATCCGCAAAGCCTTGAACATGTATTCCGATTCGCAGACTAGCATCATTACCTGGGTCTGGGTCTGTAAAACCGAGGACGATTGCTGCGATGACATCGCCAAAAGTTTTGCCATTTTCAAGATTAAACACTATTCCCACCCACTCATCGGGATTCACTCCGTTAGGTTGCGCTGGTGGATTAGAGTCAGCCGAAAAGCCAGCGGTTACATTAAAAGGAGGCTGCAATGTCTCTCCCCCAGGTAAATCCGGCGGATTAGCTCCTTGTAAAAAACTTACCCCAGTAGAATTGACAATGTTCGCTATTCCTAACAGCGTCCCGTCTTCAAAATAAATGTCTGTGATTGAAGAAGCCAAAGGGCCAGCGTTGCGGAAAGTAAAAAGCACATCTTCTCCAGAAGGGGTAACTTCAACAGAAAGCTGCGCTTCACCAATTCCGGGATCTATTGTGCTATTGGCTGTGATAGCCTCAAAACCATACACATACGGCTCTGCTCGAGCCTCTGTTGATATAATAAACAGGAAGACAAAAGCAAGACTCATAAATCCCATATAACGTTTTATTGTTCGTTTCGCTGGCATTTTACTCTCCTCACATACTTGCTTCCAACGCGTTTGTTGTACTCTTCAGCAATACCTCCCTGCCCTTAATAGCATCTCACGTTAGCAAATTTCCGAAATGGTAGTAATATTTTGCTAACAATACCTATATTTTGCTTCTTATTAGCTTAATGATTGAGTCCGATATTGTCAAGTTTTTTCCCTTTTTTTCGATAAAAATTAAATTTACCACGAATCCGTGCGGTTTAACTAAAAAACCTTAACACTAAGTTCTTTATTTTCAAGTACTTACGAATCAAACAGGACTTCATCCCAAAACTTAAAAACTATCAAATTTTTGAAAAAATCCATAATAATGAAAAACAAAATTGTTAAAATGGCTAAAGTTTGCACGCCCAAACATGTTAAATATGTTAATTATACGAGTTTCCCGACCTTTGATAAAACCGCCTGTTTCTTATCCTGATATGACAGCCCGCATTTCATCGCCTCGCCATAGATACATAACAGCCAATACCAGCCGGCTGCTTTCTTTACAGGATGACATATCAAGCAAAACTATTTAAAAACTTCGTCTTCAAATGTTCCTGTTACAAATACAATACCAATGCGGCTTGTCCGGCCTAATCTTATTCGAAGTTATACTATCTGTTAACAGCTTGCATCTCACTTCTCTGGAGAATTTCCGTTATCTCCGACCGTTCATCGGGTGTGAATACGTCAATTTTTTGGTCAATCTCCAACGCGTTCTGCAGGTGCTGTTTTGCCTGAATGAGGTCATTGAGTTTTGCACAAATGCGGCCAAGTTGCAGTAGCGCCTTTGCTTGTTGGGTAGTATTAGGGGGTGACAACTCTACAAGTCTTGCAAAGTCGTTCCTCGCATCGGCAAGCCGGTCGGCCATATTGAGAAGAATCGTGCCCCTCGTATCAAGAAGATGCAACTCATCGGGCGCAAGGCTCAAACCTTTATTCGCCAGCTCAAGTGCAGCAGCGTAACGATGATAATGCTCTTGAAGAATCCATGCAAGGTCGTTGAGAATTCGTATGTCATTTGGGTGCTGCTCGAGCAATTCCCGATAAATCTTCTCTGCACGCTCGGCACTTCCTGTCTGATAGAGGGTAGAAGCCAAACCCAGGCGTGCATTGACCAATGTCGGCGATAGGGTAACAGCATGCTCGTAAAGTTTTAATCCCTCTTTTTTGAGTGTTACCGAATCTAATGCGGCTAAGACCGATGCTGCCCTCACAAGTGTCGTGGGATTCTGCTCTTTGGCCGAAAGATATGCAGAGCTGATTCCCGAAAGCTCCTCAAATCGCCTCTGCGCTACCAGCCATAGAAATCGGGCGTGTATAACAACTTGATTATTCGGGTCCACCCGTTCCGCCTGCTCAATCCTTTGTTTTGCCTGTTCCATGTCACCGCAGAGACGGTACAGGTCAGCAAGTGTCACGATTGCGGCAACACTGCTGCTTCCTTCCTTTGTTTGGCAGTAGGCCTTCAGCTCAGGAATTGCGGTCTGAGGCAGTTCCAGGGAGACCAAAAAATGTGCTCGCGAGAGCAGCAGTTTTTCGTCCGTGGGGTTGCTACTGACCGCAGATTCGAATAGCGTCCGGGCCTCCTCAAGAAGGCTGCTATCCCTGCTGCTCAGCGCGGCTGCCACGAGCACATCTCGAGCTTCAATATTGTTCGGGTCTTTCTGAAGAACCAGATGCGCTAATTCAGCCGCCATTTGTGTATTGTCCATTGCAAGCTCAGCCCTGCCTCTGGCCGACAGCAACGCCAGGTTGTTTGGGTTGGAGCCAACAGCCCGAATCGCACAATCGCGGGCGGTCTGGTATTCTCCCTCCTGCATCGCAATACCAATTAGCAAAAGATGCGCATCAACCGCTGTCGGTTCCAGTTTGATAACACGTTCCAACTTCTCTCTGGCAGTCTTAAGTGACTGTGGTGTCGCACCCTCTAATATTTGCAGAGCCCGGAGCTTCATTAGTTCGGGGTCTTGCGGCAGCCGTTCTTCAAGTGTTGCAAGGATTTCAAGTGCCCTCTGTCGGTCTTGCACCTGCCCCCGTAGAAACAATGTCTTCACCAGTCTTCGCTTCAAACTCAAATCGGCAGGGTACACATTCAAACCCTCTTCAAGTGTCACTATGGCCTTATCAAGTTTCTCATTCCTGGCATAGAAATTGCTTAACAGCTCAAAACCTGTTGCGCCTTCCTCGGCGAAGGTCGTCAACTTCCTGTAGTCCTGCTCGGCACGTTCAAATTCACCTTCGTTAGCCAAATATGCCGCCCGCATAACATAGGCACTGAAAACATTACTATTTGTCACATAATCATCAAGGATTCGCTGTGCCTCCTGGGCTTTACCTTCTGCCCTTAGGATTGACACTCTTGCCGCTGTTAGCGCCATTGAGCCCGACGTTATCGCTTCGGCTTCCTTCAGGTACGCAAAAGCCTGGTCGGCATCCCTGGTTTGCCAATAGACCAGTCGCGCCAGTAGTATTCGGGAGTTAGCATCTCTTTCGTCATTGGATACCCTGAGCTTCAACTCGTCGATTGCCCGGGAAAAGTCACCCGCTCTAAGAGCCATTCGGACATACCACGCACTTGTAACACGGGGGTTCGTTTCAATCTGCTGGAGAACCTTCTCGGCATCCGAGAAGCGGCCTTGTCTTTCAAGGAGGCTCACCAGGGTATCTGCCACATCAGTCGCCGAAGGATTCCTGATGAGCGCCTGCCGGCATGTATCTTCGACACGCCTGAAATCCTCCAGCTTCTCATACATATTCACCAGGAGCAATGCCGGTGACGACCACTCAGGGTCTGAATCAATGCAGTATTGAAGCGCTTCGGTAATATCCGGCTGCTTTGAACGCCAGTCCTCGGACGATAGCCACAACGACGCTTGATACAAGCGCCATAAAAGCCCGCTCTCACCCTCGGCCTCGCGCAATTCCCCGACCAGTTTTTCAGCCCTCGCCTGGTCTTCTTGGACCTCGCGGATACTAAGAAGCAGCGAGCGAGCGCTGACTTCCTGCTCATCTTGCGCTGCAACCTCATTTAGAAGACCTATTCCCGCGGCCCTATCCCCATGCAAAAGTTCCACCAGGGCAAGCCTTATCGATAAAGACCGCTTTTCCCACCGGCCGATTACGGCATCCAGCCCTTGTTTGAGGCAATTACGGCCTGATTCATAGTCGGCTTTTGCCACATAAAGGCCCGACAAAGAAAGCCAGGGCTCGGCTACCTCGGGATGACGCTCGCAGGAAATCTGGCAGACGCTGAGCGCATCGGCCATACGTTTGGTTCTGTAATAGTGCCTGACAAGCTGCATCTCAGCCCTTAGCGGTTCCTGACATTCTTCAATGGCCAGCTTCAGCTCCTTTTCGGCCTTGTCGGGCTGTTCAAGATAAACAGCGATGATAGCTTGCAATATGCGAATATCAACTCGTTCAGGATGCTTCTCTCGCAATTCTGCCAATTCTGCTGACAGCGCTTCGAGCCTTGCCGTGTTTATTCTGTAATACTGCTCGGCGGCCAGGTAAATGCTCGCCTCAATGCGAAGCAGCCTGATAACAATGTCCATCGGGTCCAGAGGCTCCACCAGCCGTGCGGTTTCAAATGCCCTGTTCCAGTCTCGCAGCTTGAGGTACTCTTTTGCCAGTTGCAGCGTCATTTCCGGGTCTCGTGGGCGAAAACGAAGATATTTTATCAGGGCGCCGACCGCTCGTCTGGTCTGGTCTGTTCGACTGTAAGCCTCCGCCAATAGCTGCCACAGTTCGGGACGCGAGGCATCATCCACAATAGCCGGCTGAAGAACATCTATGACAACATAAGGTCTATCCTCCGCCTTCGCCACCAATGCCTGCAGGTAGGCGAGCCTCAGCTTGGACTCTGTTGCCCCTTCCTGGGTGTACATTGTGCCAAGATACTCGTCCAGACAGCGCCGCGCCTCCAAAACCTTGCTTTCGGCAATATAAAGCCCGATAGAAGTTGGGAGAACCTGGACCCTGTGCCTTCTTTCTTTCAGCACTTTCAGCACTTCATCGGCAAGAGACGCACCTTCGGTCGTGGCTTTCCTGCGTATCGCCAGCTCCGAAGCTAAGAGAAATCTTGCTACGGTCCAGTCATTTATATCCAGGAAGTGCTCCTCCAGTTTTTCCTGCGTGAGATTCTCAGCAGCCCGCAGCTCGGCTGCCGCCCGGTCAAACTCGCTGTGCTCCATCCATTCTGCACCTAAGAAAAAACGAATTCGGGGATTGTCTGTGCCAAGCTCGTCGGCTGCCTCGAGGTCTTTGCGGGCAAGTGCCAGCCTGTCATTCTCCGTCAGGCCGGGGATGTCAGGCGTTGTGCGGTAAAATCCTGCACGATGCGCCAGTGCCTCAACAGATTCCGGGGCATAGTCTATAGCTTTGTTTAGCCATTCGAGGTCTTTAGTTTTTGCCCCGGTGAAATCATCACCGGCTGAGATTTTGCTCATCTTCAGACAAGCTCGCACATATTCGATGTGCTTATCGGGAAGCGTCTGGAGCTCCTCTATGAATTTCAGAAGCGTCTGTCGAGCCTCGTCCATTTTCTTCAGTTGGCTCAAAGCATCAGCCAGCCAAAGCGGTGCATTTCTATCATTCGGGATAAGCTCAAGCCGCTTGCGGGCAATGTGGGCAAGCTCCTCGAAATTGCCTACGCCGGCATAAAGCATAGCGAGCTTCTCGTATGCGACCTCATCGAGGGGGTCAAGCTGCAGGATACGGCGATATGCCGCGATTGTCCCGGTGATATGACTGGCCTCGAGCGGCCGGATGGACAGCCTCGCTTTAGCATATTTCTTGAGGACTTCCACATCATCGGGGTTTCTGCCTAAGTACTCCCTGAGGTTTCTATATGCAGCCGGCCAGTCCTCGTTTTCATAAGCAGTTTCCCCCTCTCTTAGAGATATTTCCGAGAGAATATTTCTCTGGATGTGACGAGCGGCTAATAAAGACGTTCCTACCGCTGCGGTAACAATTATCAGAACTATAAGCACCTTTACGTTAATCTTCGCACATCTGTTCCAGTTAAACATGACATATCTCCTTCGAAATATTATTAACTTACCATTTATTGACGTATTACTGGTATTTAAAACTGGTCTGATTGAAGATGATTTGAACAGGTTCTCAAAAAAATATCTTGTACAAAAAAATTACGAAATACTTTTCACCTGGCAAGTATGCTTTGCAAAGCAAATTCGAGCCAGTTATGTGCGAATATTACCCCCAAAGAAGCCTCGACTTTAGTCGAGGAACTCCGCTCCGAATACCGTAAAAAAAACAGAATCTGTTAGACCAAATGTACACTTACCCCATATATATTGTTTGCTTCAAAATGCCCCCAAAGTGTTAACGCCATAAAACCAAGACAGGTTAATTATTGATTATCCCTCCGCGAAAATTAATGCCCCCGGCGAAGCCCCTTTAAAGGGGCTTCACCAGCAGTTTTGTCATGAATACATGATTGCCTATTATTTATTATAAGGCTATCATGCATACTTACGCAATTTCCAGCCAGCTACGCCCAAACCAAGGATACCAAGAATTACGGAAGCCGGAATCGGAGTTGTAACATCATGGGAGAAAGGAGCAAATTTATCAACAGAGGGAGAGCACAGAGTATAGAGATCAAAATGCATATTATACCCGGAAGCCAACCCACTTACATCAACTTCAAAGGCCTGATAATATAGAGTACCATAAGGATCGGGTGTCGGTCCACCTGGTGTAACCATCGAGTTATATAGAGTTGCCTTATTGTCCAGATTGAGCATAAAGAAATACTCGTGAAAATATGTTTCGTAGATACCATGGCTTGGCAAATCATTCTGCTTCAAATACTCTTCTATCGGTGGTGTACCATACTTCATAAAACCTACGACATTATATGTACTGCCGTTAAAAGAATAAGAGCCGAGGTCGGGGCCTGGAACGTTATAGCCAGGGTTCGGCACGATGGCAGCAGAAAGGTAATAGGTTTCCAACCAAAAAGGATCAGAAATAGCCTCAGGGGCTTCACTGTTTACAAGGGCGTACAACGTAAACACTGGACTTGTGGTAACAATTGACTCCTCGTCTCCATAGACATACACGGCAGGGTCTGCGTCTAACATCAAGTACGGCTCTGCAAACACAGTATTACCAGCTACAAGCAATAAACATGGTACAAACACAATGACTGACATTAAATTCATACGACGTTTTACTACTGACATTTCTTTCATACCTTAAAATGATTCACACTATAATATTCAAAATTTATTCCTTCACAAAGCCGTCACGCCAAGTGTAAACTTTTACCAACGTGTGGTTTAGTCCAATACTTCAAACTATATTATTAATCCATCAAACCAAGACAAGTTATTTGCTTATCACTCCTTCTTGGAAGAACAGAACCTGCGGCGAAGCCCCTTTTACGGGGCTTCGCCATCAGTTTTTTCCTGAATACATAATTGCCTATTATTATAAGGCTATCATGCATACTTACGCAATTTCCAGCCAACTACACCCAGGCCAAGCAAACCAAGAATCACAGCGCCAGGGACAGGAACGACCGAGGTGTGGTAAGTATCAGTATATTTTGTGGCTCGAATCTCGAAACCGATGTCTGTCAAGCCTGTATAGCCTGGACTGACACCAAAAGCCTTCAAACCACCAAAACTAAGTGTCAGAAACGTGTGCGTCTCTTTGCTTAATAACGTCCAACTGCCGGAGCGATATGGTGTGCCGTTGATATCTGCATACAGCCTATACTCCCAGGAGTCATCATTGTCATTCGCAATGTACAGACCATAACTGTCAAACGAGCCAAGGCCCTGGAGTGCAGTTAATACACCATTGGTGTTCCCCGCAGCGCCGATATCCACAGACGCAAGTGGGATGCCAACTGAACTATCCTTAAGATCGCCACCGAAACCGACTTGATAGTACATGGGAAAACCGTAATCAGCACTGCCCCAAACTCGATTACCGGCTTGATCACCATTCCAGGCGGTTCCATCATTATAACCGACCCAATCCAAGCTACTACTAGGATCAGCATTATAATAAGTCACGTCGCGAAGATTTATCGCCGTAGCAGCGTCCATTACATACATACCTGCTGACGCTTGACCAGCAAACAATCCGACTACCACACAAAATAACAAAATACGTCTCATTGTTTTTTTCTCCTTCTCTAACATATCAGTGCAATAATTTCTTCGTTCGTTCAAGTAAGATACTCAATCCGACGATTGCTCCCACACACCTAAAACAGAGGGAGGCAATCTCTCTATGATATGTCAGGAGGTCCTCGGGCTGCAAGTACAGTTGGTGAGAATTGAGATTTTCGCCAGAGGGACGTAATGGTCCCCAGGCGGTATTGTGGAACAGAATCCTCCGCCATACAGACCGGCTGAATAAAACAGTAAGCCGGTACCGGGCAGAGAGATTCCGGCGAAATAGCAAAACTGTGACCAATCTGGAACGGTCCGCCGTTATGGTACCATTCCGGGACAAAGCCAAAGGATAGTTTCCTCACCCACGGGGCGGTTCTGCACAAACCCAGGCCTATCAAAGCACAAAGACATAAACTGAAGCTGCCCGTTCCATCCGTCAAGATTTGTGGCTGCTGCATCTCAGAGGCCTGACTGACATCCGCTTTTGCCTCGGGTAATAATGTTACAGACCATATATCCAGCCCGGTGACGTTGAAGCAACTAAATAGGCCTTTTGTGTACTGGAGAGCTGTTCGGCCGAAGACTTGCGATGCTCGCTGGCGTACAGTATTCAGCCGTGACACCGGTGTCATATCCGCATATACTGCAGACGTAATAACTAACGTCCCAATGATTGCTGTGAGAATTTTTCTCCTGTGGCTCATCAGTTCATCTACCCATCACTCTCTAAATATATAATCATAATAAACTTAACATAATTTTTACTCAATGTCGAGAGAAATTTTAAAAAATTCCAATTTTTTTCTACAAACTCCCAAAATTAGCATTATTATCCGTAACTTTTTTGTTCGTAAGGCTTTATAATCCACCAATCAACGAAATTTCTCATCTTCCGCCGGGATATTTTCCATTTTTGACACAAATTTTACGGCTTTTCTCTTCCAAACCACTATGCACATCACAGTAACCTTGCGCACAGAAAATAATGCGTTTTTGTGTCATTGCGAGGCCTTTAGGCCGAAGCAATCTCAAAAAACAAACGGTTTTAGATTGCTTCGCTTCGCTCGCAATGACAAAAATGTGGTTTTTCCGTGAACACTTACCATCGCACTTTTGTCTTCCTGCTGTGTCTTTTTTCAGCAGTTCACCTGACCATTTCAACTAATAAGAAACTACCTCAAAACTGTCACCCTGAGCGAAGCGAAGGGTCTGGCCAGCAGAAATAAAAGATTCTTCGCGGAGTTTATCCTTGAACGAAGTGAAGGACTCAGAATGACAATTTGTGTTTTGAAATAGTGTCTAAGTGCTATGCATATTGCTTTCTTTTTTTCATCCGTATCGTGCCGGCCCGAGTTGCTGATTTGGCTTGCGCTCTTGCACGGGCCTGTTGCAAACGAGGCTCAGGAGCTTTCAGCTTATCCATCAGCCACAGCTCGCCGAACAGAAGTAAAACGGCAGCCGGCATCATAGCCAGACCGGCAAAATCATGAAAGAATTTCTCCCCAACTTCAGAGCTTACAAGCAGAAACAGCACCGCCGTCACGCAGAGTCTGAAAATATTGCACATCACCGCCACAGGAATACTCGACAAAAGCAGGACTGCTTTCTGTCGGTGCGAGCGTTTCACCATATACGCCATAAATGCTGCGACAATAACGAACGCCGTGAGCATTCGCAGGCCGCTGCAGGCCTCCGCTACCGCCATAGGGACCCTTTCATTCAGCATCACGACATTTCCCTGCTGGCTGACCCTGACACCAAACGCCTCCAGAAGAAATACCGAACCCGTTGTTGCCATTATCTGTAATGGTCCGCTGATTAAGTTGTGAACGCGCCCGGGAAGAGGGAACATAAGAAAAAGGAACAATAGTATCCATAAGACACTGCGAAACACCTGCCGGCCGGCGACCATAAGAACCAAGCCCGCCAGGGTCAGTGCCATTGAGTATCGCACTCCCGATTCATACATAAAGAGCAATCCGTAAAACCGCCCTGCCTGTGCGAGCACGAGCAGTGCTATACCCCACCAGCACGGCCTCAACACACATCTTTTAAGCGTTTTTCTTTCACGCCAGACAAGAAAAAGTGCAATCAGTGGAACAAGCTGGCCCGCAGAGTAATCATCGCTTCGTTGCCATTCTTTAAAAATTCTCACACTTATCGACCAATACGACAAAACAGTCACGGCCAGCATCGCCAATAAGACTAAGACAACTCCCAAGAGATTGTCCGCCAGTTGATAGCTGCCGGAAATCTTCAAAGCATGCCCACGGTGAATCAGATTTTTAGCCACTCTCAATTCCCCAAAACATATTGTCAACATCAAACCGAACTTTGTCTGAGTACCGATTCTCTTCGGTGCTCTCGAACAATCTGGATATCGATGAAGCTGATTCGACAGCAAAATCAGAGATTATTTTCGCTGCTGAATCGGCGGTCAGATTAGATGTAGCGGACGCAGCTATCTGTATTTGAGCTACATAACGAACCGTGCCGGAGCCGCGCCATGCCTTGGAGCGCAATAGCGAAACGTCACGGCAATACTGCCCATCAACAATATAATAATCCAGAACTACGGTTCTCTCTGTGTTCAAAGTGCCGCGGGAAAACTTTAAGACGTTGCAGGGTAGTTTAATTCCATCACTCAAGGGCAGTTCCGTAGAACGCTTATCAGTGAGCGTCCAGCCGGCACCGGTGTAGCAGACCTCCGGGCGGTGGGGCATCAGGTCACGCGCTCTCACACCGTATGCGACATATAACGAGATATACTCCGAACCATTGTGTCGTGAATATCTACGGTTGATGTGCGCTTCGGTATCCGTGGCTCGAACTATAGCTTCGTCCAGCGGCACATTCTGGCCTGCCCAATCGCCAATCTGCAGCGGTAATTGTTCCAACGCATCAGCAGGCATTGAAGTGGTATTCACCGGAGCCGCCAGTCGAGCAGCCAGCACGCGATACGCTGCGGTAGAAACTAACATCAGAAAACCTGCTGCTACCGCAGCTATAATGACCGCTCGTCGATTGGGATTGTCATTTTTCGTCATTCATTCGGCCTTTATTTATAAGCATGCTTCAATTCACCTATATGGAGCCTGCACACAAGGCACGTGTTACCTTCACCAGTGCAACGGCCAACAAGTGTTGTGCTTGCCTCTTTTTGATGATAACCTCGGCTGACCCAGCCGCAAATCGGGTCTTCGCTGCCTTTGAACTCCTCAACCTTAAGACACGGGTCCAATTCGATTTCAACTGTCCGCCGGCCGACATCTTCAATTTTTTCCCAGCCGACATCGACAAGATAACGATTCCTCCCTGCCGGAATAACCACACAATGCTCAGCCAGATGGAAAAATATCTCTATTTTGTGTTTTCCGCGAGCAATAATGTCATCACGTACCACAAGCTCCCGGCCATCCAGGTCAAGCATACGTTTATGGGTAACAGGGTCCTTCAGATGCATATAGCCGTCATGTTTACCGATTACCTTGCCGCCGACATCCGTGGGCTGCCAGCTCAGACAATCAGCCTTTGCTCTCCTGCCCCAGAGGAAAAGACTCAGTATCTCAGATTGGTCCCGGCCATCAATAACGACCGTATTATGCGCCCGCGTACTTCGGAAATAATACCGCCATTTTGGATAGCTGAAGTAATCGTATGTCCCCGGGTCAACCAGCACGTCTCTGCCGAACGCCCGGAGAGTGAAACTCAAGGCGTCCGCATGCCCGTGTCCCGCAAGGGGTTCCAGTCCTAGTGGGCCGCAGTCAAATACCACGCTGATACGGTCCGGCGAATCAAACCCGCCCTGCTGCAACAGATAGTAACCGCTATCCTTGAGAGCCTGGGAAGTAATCCTCATGATTTTTGACTCCGGAATCGCTTCGAAGCTATGGCGTCCCGATTCACCCAGCAACCATTTTACCGGCTCGGAATACCCCCCCGCCCACGTCTTGAAATCACTTCTTCCGAACAGTGCAGCTCCAACCGCCAGCCATTCCCGAACGCTGCGGGGATTATGCCCGATATCCAATACATAGCCATCATCATAATCACCGAATGTCGGCAAGTTGTCACCGCCTTCGCTGAGGATGCCCAGGAATTCGAACATCTTTTCCAATCGCAACCAATATGATTCGGGGAAATCCCGGCCTGCCGCGCGAGCCGCGATTCCCGCTGCAACAAAAAATTGCAGTACGAAAAAATGATACCCGATGGCCTGCTCCATAGTGCCGCCGTCGGAAAATGTCTGTTCGAGTATTTCCCGATTGAGGATAGCCCGGCTTTTTGCCCGCCACCCGGAAGCGTTCCTCAAACTTCCGAAGTAACTTGCCGCCACAAACACTCCTGCTGCCTCGCCGACCAGGTGATTGCCCGCGGAAGAACCGTATAAATACTTCCTGCTGATTTCCCAGATATGACGCGATACGCAGTCCAATATCCGATGTCGCAGCTGGTCGTCGATAGCTCCAGACTCTTCTATCATATCCAAAGCCCATACCCAATTGATAAGTCTTATGCCGAGCTCCAGACCGCTGCGCCAGTTCATCCCAACGCCATAAGGATTCTGCTTGAGCCAGCTATCTATTTGTTCCGCAATAGCATTGGCAAATCGCATATCACCGCTGAGGCGATAGGCTCGGCCAAGCACTACAAGTTGGTGATGGCGATTGGGTTCCCAGACAAACTTGCAGTCCCCTGCCTTCTCAACATCCCGGTAATCCAAAGATGCACAATAAGTCATCGGTGTGTCCTGACGGCGTTTGTGGTCGCGATTCCAGACAATGGGGTCGCCAAGGTGCTTGTCCTTCAGGTCGAAAAAATCCAGATGATGCTCCGCAATTCGCTCCGCCCGGGCCAGCAGGGAATCATACCACCGCTTATCAACATCATCATTTGCTTTTAGCCCTGCCCTGTCACCAACAGCCATATCGCAAACACGAAAACCAGGCCCTTCCTCACAACCGTCTCCGTTCAAAAATACCGCAGGTCTCCTCAACTGCTGCCGATGACCGACGAGGAGTCGGTCAACACGGCCGCGCAGCGACGACCGCATGCGCCAGGCAATCTCATCCGGAGTCATCGCTTTAAGACGTTGATAATACCAATCAAGTGTTTGCACAAGTTTGCCCTTTTAGGAAGTCAGCCATTTCGCACTGTACTCCGTCAAAGCATGGAATGCCCATGCCTGGGACCAGCGCATGTAAGGGATGCGGTTCATCAAGAGCTTACCCTTCCTGAAGTAAAAGAACCCTCTCCCACTGTACATATTCTGCAGCATCCAATTGACAATCCTGTCTGTCAAGTCTTGGTATTCCTTACCTTCTCGGCAGAAGAAGCAGATTGCTTGGGCAGGCGAATGAATGTCTATCGGATAGATTCGGTCGTGATAATATTTCGGTGTTCCATCTTCAAGAAAGAAATTTCCTGCGTAGTACTCGACACCCTTACGATAAGCCGCCCGGTACTCCGGTGCTAACCCTGCATCCAGGATGTACCGAATGGCCTGAAGATTGAAGCCGGTGTGAAAAGAGTCAATCCAGCGTTGGATATTGGTATTAGCATAGAACCACGACCCATCAATCCGCTGATGTCGCATCGAATATTCCAGACTTGCCAGAGCCGCCTGCGTCAGCCTTTCATCGTCACAATACCGCGTCAACCGGGCAAGAATCGAAGCACCCAGAAGATTCGCATTGTGCACAGCTTCAGGGTCTATCGGTGTATAACTGAAACAGAACGTGCTATCCAACTTGGTCCTGTGGAGGTCACCCAGTATAAAGCCCCTAATCGGGATAGCCATATCCAAGGCTTTTTGTCTGCCCGTCAATTCGTAGCAGTCAAGCAAGGCATGGCCGATAAAGGAGGTGTTCACGATAGTCGGCGTCCCCTCAGGCCGCATAAATGTCCTTGACTGCCAGTCGAAGTTATAGCCCCAGCAGTTTCCTGAGTATCCCTTACTCTTTAGTTTTTCCAGAAGGGAAAGTAAATAGTCGATTTTTTCCAAATATTGGGGCTTTTTCTCAACGGCATAGAGTTTTGCATAGCCCGAAAGAAAAAGACCAAGCCCCTTTGGATTGTGCCCTTTCTTTATACCGAGTATTGGTCGAAGATTAATCGGGCACCGCCTTGTAAATTGTGTAAAAGCAATTTTCGCCCATTTATTCTTATAACTTAACAACCGCAGCAAGGGACTATTCAAAGCATCATAAGGGTCATAACCGGCATAATTATTTGATTCAATGTAAGAAAGCAACTTTCGTAAATATGGCTTTACGTCCATCGCGTTCACTCAAACAAGGATTGAAACAGCCTGATGATTTTGTAAGGATTCGATAATACAGAACGTTGTCCTTGCAACGGCAAATATCTCATGAGCTCCAATCATTGGAGCACCGCCGTTCTTAATCCGCTCGATAAAAGTCCTCACCATACATGCCTGGCCCTTGTTCTGACTCAGGAGCTTCTTGCGTTCCGGTTTTCCATTACCGAAAATATGCAGTTCCTTGAAATCCCGGATAATTCCTGTTAGTCCTGATTGATAGACTTCTACATACTCTTTGGAAAGTCTCTTTGAGCCGTTGGCGAAATAACAGATTGTTCCAACCGAGCCATTGGCAAACTCCAAATTGACTGTCACAGTATCGTTCAGACACCTCGAATCTGGCAGTGCTGAAGCATAGACTCTCACCGGCAAAGAACCACACATAAATGTCAGAAAATCTACGAAATGACATACCTCACCAATGATACGTCCTCCACCGATGGTTGTGTCTTGAATCCAGGTATCAGCAGGGACCACACCAGCATTGACCCTATATATCATAGACATAGGGCTCCCTCTTAATTTTCCCTTGAGGATTTTGGTCAGAGGGGCAAATCGACGATTAAATCCTACCATTAGTTGTGTTTGTGGCTTTTCCTGGTAAACCTTTTCTATCTTCTCAAGTTCCTCTTGATTCAAGCAAATAGGCTTTTCCACGAACACATGCTTGCCTGCTTGCAGTGACTTCAGTACATATTCTGCGTGTGAATCGTGCCGCGTCGTGATGAACACAGTGTTGACATCTGCACTTTCCAAAATGTCCTTTACATCCGACGTGCAAAACTCGAAACCATATCGCTCAGCCACACGTTTAGACGTCGCCCCAGAGTTCGTTATTATTGCCTTCCTGACGACCTCTTTGTCTTTGGGAATATTTGGTAAGAGATAGCCCTGTGCGTAGCTCCCGGCACCTATGAAAGCAAGACCCACTTTTCCAGCAGGGCGGACCTGGTTTACAGTGACAGGTTCCTTTCCGATTGGTTTGTCTGTATCGTACTTCAGAATGATCCCCAAAAAAGGCTCCGAATGGCTCACTATCATATCATAGGCTTTTGCAGCTTCCTCGAATGGGAATTCGTGTGTGGTGAGATAGTCGATATCTATACGGCCGGAATGAACCAGTTCCTGGAAGGCCTGCATATTACGTCTTTCGGTCCATCGGACGTAGGCCGCTGGGTAGTCCATCCCCTTCTCCTCGTAATTAAGGTCATACCGTCCGGGACCATAAGAACACGACATCCGCAGCTCCAGCTCTTTACGATAGTAATAGGGTTCTCGTTCAAAGCCTGTTGGCACAGCTCCAACAACTACGACCCTCCCTTTTTTTCGTGCGATCTGGCCGGCAAAGTTTATCGGGTCAAGACTGCTCGTGCCGGCAGTAATAATGACGGCATCTACTCCAATCCCTTCAGTAAACTCGCCTATCCTTTCAGCTAATCCAGGTTCTTCCCTCACAAAAGCCATATCCGCACAGTGTTTAGAGGCGATTTCTACAATGTCCGGATTTATATCTATCCCAACAACCTTAACACCGCTTGCCCTGAGAATCAGACACGTCAACTGGCCAATAAGTCCAAGTCCAATCACGGCACAAGTCTCTCCAATCCTCAAGTCGGCCTGTCTTATGCCCTGTAAGGCAATTGCACCTATTGTATTGTAGGATGCTTTTTTCAAATCGGCATTCTCAGGAAGCTTCACGCATAGATTACTCGGAACGGCTATTATCTCCGCATGGTTTGCATAACCAGCCCCTCCACAGGCAACAAGATTACCCACGACAAAGCCCTGCACATCAGAGGCCACCTTTATTACCTCTCCGGCAGAGCTATACCCAAGGGGTGAATAGGAATCAAGCTTTTTCATGACCGCTCTGTAGGTCTGAACAGGTCCTTGCTGTTTCAATGCATCGATCACCTGTTTCACCTGCTGTGGTCGTTCCTTTGCTTTTCCTACCAAGCTTTTTCTTGCTGCAGTTACAGAACTGCCTTCTGTCCCAGCACTAATCAGCGAATAGTGATTTTTCACCATCACCTTCCCCGGCCCAAGCACTGGAAGCGGCACATCAAGGACCTGCATTTCCCCGTTTTTTAGTTTGTGAGTAAGTTGTTTCAATAGTTTTTGTCTCCAATGTTGTTTATTTGTGCATCGGGAATCTTTGAGATTACAAATCGCAGTTTTCCCCGGCTTGTTCGCTCAATCGCTTCAACGTAATCAATGTCTATTTCTATCCGGTTTCCGAGCCGCTTGCGGGCTTCGTGCAAAAGCATCTTTTCGTCCTTTCTCGTGTATTTTTTGCCGCGAACCACTCTGAAAACGACGCGCTCCACACGCTCCTGGAATATCTGGCATTCCTTGATGTTGACCATATCCTTGAAGATGTGATCAAGCCGGCCAATGCGTCGGCCATCGGGCGTTAGGACGTAATCTTCTTTCCTGCCGTCAATCGACCTGACCAACCTCCCTGTACGTCCGCAGGGACACCTTTTCTCTGGGTCTTCAAGTTCGGCCACATCACCAACATCATAGCGGATTAGCGGGAAGGCATAGTTGGTATAGTTAGTTCCAATAATACGATATGAGTCGCCATCCACGGGAAGGAATTCGATATGGGCGTAATCCTCGTCCACATGAAGATTACCTTCCGGGCATTCCGAGATATTGGCCACGCCTTCCCCCATTCCATAGTGCTGCCGACAAGGCGTGCCAAACGCTTTCTCGATGACCATCTTCTGTTGCGGCAATAAATTTTCGGCCCCGACCGTGATTACTTTCGGCCTGTAGTTCAACTCAAGTGCATTCTCCAACATAAAGGATCCGAGTAAAGCCAAGAGCGAAGGATACCCTTGGATCCATGGAGGTTGTCGGCGGTTTAGCTCGTCCACGTAATAACGAAGATTTTGCTCGCTCATATGGTAGGCACTAAAAAGGATTTGTCGGCCTGGTCGGTTGACACGCCAAAAAGGAGGCTTCGCTCTCTCAAACGGTACTATGGACTTTCCGTAGAAGTGGGCGTGCCACGTGTTCCGGTCTAAACCGAATCGAGCGCGATATCGCCACCATACAGCCCACTGTTCCTGTTCGGCCTCCAGTGTTATCGGGAAAATCAGCCCAGCCCCGGTTGTGCCACTGGTATGCACCATTCTGTATTGCATCTGGCTCTTGGATTCGCTGTGAAAATCAGCCAAGTTCTGCTGCACTGTTTGCTTTTCCAGAATTGGCAGAGCTGTTAGGTCATCAGGCCCACGGATATCCTGAGGGTCAATGTGCATTTCTGCAAACATCCGGCGGTAATATGGAACAGTGCTGGCGGCGTGTTTCACGATGGCCTGGCATCGCCGACGAGTAAAGGCTTTTATCTGTTCCTCAGTCCACCAATCCCGTTCAAATACCTCACGTTCCAGCGCTTTGTAGCTATTCCCATATCGTCTCCGAATGAGCCGTGCTCCATGCAGACTGCATAGAAAATTCTGACAGAAAACTGGGAGACGCAGGTAAATATGCTCAAAGTCCACACTTGTTCTCCAGCTTTCGCTCGGCTTTTTTATGCTCGATATGACCCACCCACCCAAAATGAGGACGAAATCCCAAATGCTCACCGCCTTCAAGTTTGTCGAACGCCACGTCCCAGTCTTGTATATTGGATTTACAGAGAATCTCGTTGGGCGTGCAGTTGACCAATGGGTAATCGTTTATTCTCCAAGCCCTTTCAAGAACACAAAGCCTGCGATAATCAAATCCCATCAATTCAGCACAAACCGTGTCAACCGATACCGGATTGAATCCGGCTATAACTATCCCACAGGGCTTCGCATCGACAGCTACCGGCCCATCCCCTTCACCGGCAATGATGCCATCTATCAAAGACATATAGCGTAAAGGCCTGGTTCGAGGGCTGCCATCTCCCACAAAATGAAACAGGCATTTGTTGATATCCAGGACCATGCGCCAGACTGTATCATTTCCATACCAATTGCCCGACCGTACTACCCGACTCGTATCTCCAAACACTACTTTGCCAGTCTTAAATACAAGCTGTGTCAGAGCCCCTCCGCAACCACCCAGAGTCGTCAGATATTTCTTAATGCCGGCTATCCCACGACTCTGGACCTTGTTCTTCAGGTTGCTGTCCGAAAATTCATCACCTCCTTCTGCGGGTGTGCCGATAGTGTAGTGCGGCAGGCAATTTCGATAACCATTGGCGCCGACCATATTCTTTAAGCTGAGCGTGACACCTGTCTTTTTGTGTGTTTTCATTTTCGGCAGGTTTATTAGCACGTCGGCGTCCATCACACTGCGGCAAAGCACGTAGGTATGATGTCCTTTCTCGTGGTACTTAGCAGTTTCCTCTATGTCATAATCGGCGCCATAGAACCGCCCACAAAGTGAATAGTCTTTGAATTCGCTGCTCTCACCCAAGTCTATCGTTGTATAGCCTTTTGGATCTCCCGGCAGAGCCTCTCGCTTGTACGTGACGCCCTTTCTCTTCAACCAGCGATGACGGCGTAAATCTATCAGAGAAACCTTCAATCCTTTATCTCGAAAAAAATTGACAACCTCGTTTAGTTGGGTCAGCCGCACGATTTCATCAAAATCCGAATCAGTTTGCGGTCCATCTGCGATAGATACTTTTCCTTTTCCTTTCAGCGCGATGAACACATAGTCCAGAACCGCTCGAATGATGGAGGGATGGGTAATAACTTGCTCCCACTCATTCGGGCGACTATTGTGTGATTCGCATATCAAGTTCGGCTTGAGCAACACATTGTCCCCAGGCCTTATGAGACTATGCAGAGGGTTCCAATTCGTATTTCCATAGTTCCTTTCATCGAGACAAAGAAGTCTCAGAGACTCCCTGACCGCCTCGTATGCACCGTTTCCGGCTTTAGGCTTATCATCGAACGGATACTCGGGATACCTTTCAGAGGGATGGAACGGTGCCTCTTTCGAATAGGCGATATCGCCCCTCCAAATTGATACATTTCTTGATTGCATATTAGTCAGAGCTATGTTACTTGTTATCGAGGGTAAGATTAAGGGCGTCTATCATTCTCTGGACAAAATGTTCCTCTGTAAAATTTGCCTCATAGATTTGGCGGCTCTTCCGTCCCATCCTCTTCCTTACTTCAGGGTGTTCAATGAGATAAATTATTTTTTCTGCTATTGAATCAGAATCTCTCTTAGGGATTATAAAACCATTTTCACCATCAATAACAGACTCTTTTATACATCCCTGGTTAGTCGTAATAATCGGTAATCCTGCCGCCATTGCCTCCACAATTACCCACGGATGCCCTTCAAACGGATAATACGTTGGAAAGGCAAAGATATCGGCATCCTGTAATAACCTTGTTTTATTTCTGCCTGTAACGGTTCCTCTAAATTCAACGTAATCGTGAATGTTTTCTCTCTCCAGATAATCTTCGCACTCAAGCTTGTCTTCATTTCTCCTCCAGTCTCCGGCAAACACATATCGCACGTTATCATGTTCTCGAACTACATTCCTGACCGAGTACAGGACATCTTTGAATCCCTTACTTTCGATAAGATTCGAAATAAATAGAATCATAAGATGATTTTTTTCGTGATTCTTGTATCTTACCTTATCTAAAGCTATATTAAGCCCGTTAGGCACAACTGATAGTTTCTCTTCGGGAATTAAACCATCAAATAGGATTTTTAAAGAACTCCCGAGAACAATCATTCTGTCAATCCTTTTTAAGGTCTGTTCAATAACATATTTCATAACCTTGTTAGATGAATCGTAAAATTCTCTGAAGTGTCCTCCTCGCAGGTGAAGAACAACCTTTTTCCCGAATAGTTTTGACAGAACGATAAATGGAACATCTCTCAAAAATCCGGCAGTTGCCTGACATACGGGTATATAAACAAGGTCGGGTTTGTTAAATAATAACTTGCGAAGCAGAATACAATAGTGTTTCAGAGCCAGATAAAAATTGACCGCATCCAGCTTCCCTAACGTGCTCAAAGGCCGTCTGTCGGCTGTATCAATATGCATCACATTAAACTCATCAGAAAACCTTGAATTAAGGATTATTTGAGTTGCTATGCTCGGCCCCATATATGGCGGCGGCGTAGGAGCCATAAAGATTATGGTCTTTCTTTTTTCCATCTCGAACAATGTTGTACGTTATTGGCTATCGATCATCTCACAATTGTGAGCAGAAAGATATGAATTGGCTTGCCTGAGTTTTAGAATGGCGCTGTAAAGATAGTGTATAGAAAACGGTATTAAAGCGCAGAACAATGCATCAAGAGGAATCTTATGTCTGCTGGTGACTATAGAAATAACGTGGATCATCACGAATCCAATCGTGACGCATGCAATAAAGTAGCCGAACTTGTTTCTTTTTAGCAATAGTATCATTACACCAAGCCATCCCAGAATTGTCACTGGAGCATTTATTATTTTGTATATCAAAAGACGCAGACTCTGGTGTGACTGGTCAATCGCTCCAGGAACATACTCCCACATAAGAAATAGCTTTAGCTTCAACAGGGAATATTTCAATACCTCGTACTTATGATTTGGTACCCATGATTTTACGCTATCTGCACATAATTTAGAACGTTCAATTTGTTCTAATGGGCCTACTGTGAAAAAATCAGACACCTTTATATTTGGAGTCATTGGATATCTTGGATCTCGCCCGATAATATCGGGAGATTCATTTCTTCGTAAAACATTCAAGATGTGTTCATTATGAGCATGCCACATCCAATGCTGACCCCCAAGAGCCAATATGGGAAACTTTTTTGTTAGATTGTAGTTCCTCAAAATCCACAAGCAAGGAATTGAGGAAGTCACAACGAAGCAAACAAGTGTGCAATATAAAATCATTCTCCAATTATATCGTATTAGGAGCATATAACATACGAAAGCAATAGGTACTACAGCAATAGAGGGTCTGTTTAGAATTCCCAGGCTGGTGAGAAGAGAAGCAAGAATCAAATCAAGAATCTGATGTGTATCCATGAACATGACGTAGTAATAAATAGCCATCACGAAAAGTGCGACGAAAAGAGAGGTATCAAAAATCGAGCGAGAATGCATGGCGGCATACGGATAAAATGCATAAATCATACCTGCTAACCAGCCTCGTTTAGAAAACCTGCTGCCAATCTTTGCAATAAATACTCCAGAAATTCCCTCCAATATACTTTGGAATAATGCAATCGACCACCAGTGATTGCCGAGAGTGGCGAAGATAATAGCGAGAAAGAATGGATACACAGGCGTTTGATATAGATTGGGAATTCCGTTATAAGAAAAGCCCTCTCCCGACAAAATTCCCTCTGCCAAACCAATTCTGTGTGCTTTTGAACTGCCCGTGGGCCATTCTGGAGAAATATTGATGAACAAAACGGACAGTATCAGCCGAACTAAAACCGCGACGATAAATACGACAAAATACTTATTCTTTATCATCAAAACCTAATGCTTCTCTAACTATATATTTAGGTCTTCTTTTGACTTCTCTAAAAATCTTACCCAAGTACTCTCCAAGTATACCCATGAATATCATAGACAGACCCCCGATGAAGAATACACCAACCATTACTGAAGTCCAACCAGGAACTGCTTGATCAGTAGTAAGACGCGCGTAAATGGCATCAATCCCAACATAGAAACTCAAGAGAGAAATAACGAAACCTGCTATAGTTGCAAATTTCAACGGTAAGGTTGAAAGTGAGGTGATACCCGTGAGTGCAAGTTTAACCATCTTCAAAAGCGAATATTTGCTTTCTCCGGCAATACGGGACTCGGAATTAAACTCCAGATAAGCAGTTCTAAAACCTAACCAGGGAATAAGTCCCCTTAAGAAAACATCGGCTTCTTTGAACTTCAGTAGTTCTGTGACTACCACTCTGTCTAACAAACGAAAATCTGCCGTTGCGGGATTCAGTTTTATATCTGAAAACAAATTAAGAAGAAAGTAAAATAATTTAGACGAGACCTTCTTGAAAAAAGTAATGTTGGTGTCCTTTCGGATGGTTTGTACAACCAGCGACCCTGAACGCCACTGCTCGATTAGCTTCGGAATCACTGATGGCGGGTGCTGCAAGTCAGAGTCCATCATAATGACTGCTGAACCTGTTGCCCGCTCAACCCCCGCCCAGAGAGCATATTGATGTCCGAAGTTACGAGTGAACGCCAATAGCTTTATTATTTCATGTTTGGTTTGCAACTCCTTTATTTTCTGGATGGTGTGGTCTGAACTGCCATCATCGACGAAAATAACCTCAAAAGGGATTTCAATGCGTGCCAATTCTTCAAAGAGCCTATCGCTGAACTTTTCTATAACCTGTTCTTCGTTATAAACCGGAATAACGACACTTATCGTGTTGTCTTTTCTTGTCATTCCTTGGTCCCCGGACTAGTGCGCAAAGCATTGAACCTCATTTTGCGGTAGTGTAGGTTTGCTTTCATGAAAGCAGAGAGTTAGAAAGAAAGTTCATTTAATGGGCCAGTGTTCGACAGATAGCCTACTGATTTACAATTTGCCTGCCCGTGGATTCAACGAACAAACGAAATCTTAGAAAATCGCCCAAAGCACACATCGAATACACCGGTCTTGTAACGCTCATTTCGTCCGAATCAAGTAATTTCTTGCCACATCCAGATTCGGATTCGAGCAATCAAAAAACAGATAAAATGCCAACTTTCTATTTACTCCCATAACACTACATTTTATGTTTCTAAAAAAGTACGTTATTACATGTTCGATTTCGTCCGCTGTATTTACGTGCTCATACTTCATTAAAATCCTATAATCCAAACCGTAATCTTTTTCGAATTCATAGCCTGTTATTTTCGTTCCCAATTTCCATAGTATGGTTCCTTCATTCGGAATAGAGACCCTCAAATGCCCGTTTTCATTTAATAGCAGTGCTGCTTTCGCGACCACTCTTGGCAAGTCTAAGATATGCTCAAAAGTAGCTATCGAAGTTATTCTATCGTAGCTCACTTTCTCATCAATTTCATCTATGTCATGATATATATTCCTAACTTGGTTCAACCATTTAGAATTTCTATAAAGTTCTTCGAATGGCTCAACGATGTCGTATGTTAGTATTTTCCTTTCATAAGGAAGTTGATTCAATGTTCCTGCACCTATTTCAAGTGTTGGACAATCATGTCTGGAATCTCTTACATCTGATGCGACTATCTTATGCAACCAAGTTTCCATTCTCATAGATATGGACGTTGCTGTTGTTTGACCTTCCCTATTTTTTTTGTAATACTCATTGTATATTTTTTTGTATTCAATTGGCAGTTGCTTTCTCCTTTTTGGAAATTCATCAAACACTTCTTTGTCTCCAGTTAATATGTTAGAACTTTCTTGATATGACCCCAAATTATGTACCAACCTTGATTAGAGAGTTACCCTCTAATCCGCAATAGTATAGTTTTTGGGGGTCAGGTCACCTTTAAAAAGAGCATCCCTGCATGAATTGGAGTTAGATATGCCGTTTGTGGCCTGTTTTTCATCTTCAAATATGTGCAAACTCCTCGACCTTACCGTAAGAATCCGTCGAATCCACATTAATTAGGCTCAGTAATATCATTAGGTACCACAAAAGTGTTGTGTAGTAAAAAGGATGGCCCGCTAATCCAACCAGAGCAAATAGCGTGAGTAGCAACATGGTCATGTAAACTTCTGGCTGTCGGTTCTTTCTATATATATAAATTAACTTCCTGTAGAATTTGAACAATATTATCAAAAAAACCGTGAGCCCTACTACACCAACCTGCATCAAGTAGGCAATATATTGGTTATGGGCTCCAAAGTTTCGGCCAGTACCAAAAAGCTTCTGAAAGAAATTGTAATCCTGACTGTAAGAGGTCAACAATATTTCCCAGAGAGCTATTCTTCCTTCACCGAGTGGGCGTGCTCGTTCAATTGAGAGCTCGCCTTCGGTCAAGAATTCCACTTCGGGAGCTACACGCCGTTGTATAGCTTCGCTGGTTGAGTAAAGGTAGTATCCGCCAAAAATAAGTAAGGGAATTATTATATAGGTTTTTCGTTTGTATAAACCGAACCACATGACTAAGAACACAATGGTCATTAGTAAAGCGCTTTTTGTAACTGTTATTTTCAAAATGAATACAGCAATCAATAACGTCAAAATAAAAGCGATTTTAGCTATTACTGGAACTAATTCCCTGTGTTCTTTACAAAGCTCTATATAAAGCGTCCCAAACACTATGGCCATAATAGCACTGTAGGACGGAGTACCTGGATCATTGTAAAGCCCGGCAAAGCGCTCTACACCCTGGCTAATGTCTATCGCATAGGTCCCCATGGAGTATTGTATGATTGACAATATGCCAGTCAGGAGCGTTGTAATCCAAATTATGCTTATTATTCGCAGTTTATCTCTGTGATTTTCTATATATCGATGGCCGATAAAATAAATAAAGTAAGCGTCAAAAAGTCTTAAAAGGACATCTACGGTATTCATAAGCGGTCGATTATAGAAGAAAATAACAATAATTGAAGTGAATAGATTTAATCCTAGAAATAGCCAAATAATACGTTCGTTCAATATTCTTTTGTTGTCATTTTGAAAGATATACAAATACCCTGCAATTATGAATACACAGAAGCCTGTGATGCGAAGAGGGTTTAAAACAACACCCCCTATTGAGAACAAAGGAATATTCCAGGTTAAGTCAATAAATGGTTTTATGGCAAAAAGAATAACTATGAAGACTCTCGACCTACCCCCATTTGTTGGTCCAGTGTTTATGAGAGTATTCTGCATGTCATCAAGATATAGTCTCATTTCGGTAAAGCCGCTCAGTTAAGAAATCAATCCCTCGGAAATTGCATTTATAAATCCTTCAGCAGACTTTTCTATACTCACATTTTCAGCGATAAATCGGCTGGCATTCTGGCCGATTTCTTCCGACAATTCAGGATTTTCCAGTATCCAGTTGACCTTCTCTGCAACCTTTTCCGTTTCAGAAAAGTCCATTGCAAAACCAGTTACCCCATCTTTAATCAAATCATTCGTAGCACCTGCATGGATAGATGCGATACAAGGAAGCCCGGCTGCCATAGCCTCGACCAGCACCAAACCCCAGATGTCATATTCAGAAGGAAATAAAAAACAATCTGCTTCTGACAAATAACGTTGAATTTCCTTCTGCTGTTTGAACCCTTCAAAATTAACGAGATTTGTGATATGTAAATCATCAGCTAAGTTTTTGAGGTTTTCCATTTCAGGGCCAGAGCCAACCAATTGGAGAACGAAATCTTGGCGCCTAATCGACAGACTCTTTACAACATAAAATAGTTTATCTAAACGCTTTCTTTTTGTTATATAACCGACATAAAGAAGACGTTTTCTTTCCTCATGGTCTTCCAAACTTTCACGAATCCTTTTTGTTTCAGCCTTGTAAAACTCCGTGTCTGTTGTGTTAATACCAATTTGAATTTTTTGCGCTGCTGCGCCTAAAGAGATTAAATATTCTTTGGCTCTTGTCCCATAAGCTATAAATCCTGCTGCTCTTCTAATGACTACCTTTCGCTGTAATCTTCTTACAAAAGAATCAGGCCTGTCTTTACGGCGGATAGCACCCGACCAGATAATGTAGTCTGTCTTTTTAAGCCATGACCGCAACCAGAGTTTCGTGGTAGCGATGGAAAAGGCATTGGTTATAATAATAGAAGGATTCTCTTGCGACATGACGCGATATAATCCCGAGTACGTAAAACTGGAATTATCAGAATTAGAATAGCCTATATTCTTTGATGGTAACACTTCGTATTCAAATTTGCACTGGGACATATCAACTGCCCATTTGCGGCGAGCATAACCCAAAGCTCCAAAAACCACTTTCAGTCCTAATCCCTTTCTCTCCAGTTGCTCCTTCAGCTCATTGAACAGTGGTATTCGATAAGGAGTAGGGATATTAGTTATGAGGAGAATTCTATTCTTTTTCTCTGAAGACACAATGATTTCTTGTTCAGAGTTCAATTCCATTGCATAAAACCATTCTGTGTAGATTTCCAAAAGATAACAAGGCTTCAACCTCAAAGTGTAAGCTTATATTACCCGCAAGATATTCATTCCATGTGTTTCTTATCTGTTCTAAATCGAAAATATCAGATGGAAATATATTCTCATCTATAATTAAATTCTCAATTCGTTTCCTGTATCGAGGGTCTTTGCGATACATCTCGTGCATCAACATCCATGAGCCTGACGTTTTAAGTACTGGTTTGCTCTTAGACTTGTGGACAGCACCCCTCCTGATTTTGCCAAGGGTCGGGCGTATTTTTTTTGCAAAGATGCTAAAACTCTTTGGAAAAGCTGGAGGTAGGAATGTATTCGCATCGGGAATCAGTGTCAAAACTCTATTCAGGTGATGCAATGTCCACTTGTGCAAAAGTCCAGCACCTCTTAACATAGAGGGTATCTTAAGGCTTATCTCGTTCACTTCGTTGTCAAAGAATATATTTCTCTCCCCAGCAAGCGGCCATAGGCAGGTTATCATATTGTATGTAGGGGTTATGCTGACATCAGCCCAACGCAGAAACGTGTCCAGGCGGTCGGCATCGTCCTCGGAAACATCTACGAGGGACTTTGCATAATCTTCAAGGGCTTCTCTGTACATTTTCTCTATACTTTTCCTTACTTCCTCTCTAAAATGAACACCTAATCTGTGAGTGCCTTTTATTGAATAGGGTACGCATGAATGTAATATTCCCATCATATTTTGTGGGTTATAGGTCAAACTGTTCCCATCGGGTAGAGAGAAATAATGTTTGTTGAAGTTTTCAAGAAGATCACCTAAAAAAAACTCTGCATCCGGATTCTGTGAAGCTATATCACTGGCCGGTACGATAAAATGCGTGTGACATGTCAAAAAATTCCCTGCACTTATCAGGGCAGCTGCATCTAAGGTATTAAGATACCAGTAAGAGGATCGGATGATTGTCTGGTGTTCAATACCCACCATTTTCGATACTATGGAAGCAATTCGTGTTTCAGCGTTAGGGGCAGTGGAAAAACTCACGCTTTTTAAAGGCTCGCCAAAGGCTGCTGCGGCTATTCTCGAGTCAAGACCCCCACTTAAGAAAATATAAGGTTTTGCACATACCATTTTATACCGATGGCTTGATTCCTGCAAAGCTGTCGCGATTCTTGCTCCCCAGTCATAGGCCTTGACTGATTTATCGGGGATATACCTCCTTTGCCTCCACTTACTCACAATCGCCTCTGAAGAAGAACATAAAATAGCTTTTTCCCCTGCCAGTAAGCAATGCATGTTATAATAAAGGCAGTGCTTACCCACATGCCTGCCGGTATGAAAAAGGGACCATAATCCAACTGGGTCAATCTTCGGGTTATTCTTTCTTATAGCTGTTATGGCTGATGGAAAATTCCCTACAATCCACACGTCGTTTTCTTTTGTAAACCAGATAGACCTGGAAGCGAATCTATCGGTATATAGTGTTGCTTCATCTTTTTTATTTGGGTCATAAAACAGACAACTGAAAGACCCATTCAATTCCTTTATTAGATTATCTCTACGCTCAATCCAGAGTCTTAATGCCAGGGAAGCAATGGATTCTTGGTTATTGGGCAGAGGTCCGAAATGTCCCAAATCAGTAATAACGCCGCACAAGATAATAACGACCCCTTCGTCTGCCTGCTTAACATACACATCTGGAACTCTGAATTGATTCCATGCCCACGCGATCGTTCTGGCCCGACTGGAATGCGTATGCGTTGCAACTCGAAGGCTTGGCACACCATCGACGTTGAAAGTCTTCTCGAATCGAGCAAGGCGCTCATCGAAATCAGATATAGTTCCAATCTCTGTAATCCACCCGCCCATATCTAACGCCACCCTTTGGAGAGTTCAAATCTCAAATTTGGTACTTCAATACCCGGAAAAGACAGATCAGGCTCTTTCCCGTTGAGAAGTTTCCATTTCTCAATTTCACGTGCTTTAGACACAGATTTGAATAACTGATAATCCAATCCCATGGTTTTAATAGCAAGGGCATCTACGAGCACCGGATTAAATCCCCCAACAATAACGGACGTTGAAACCGATTTGCCTGCCATAGGGCCCTCGCCCTGTTGAGAAACAATGCCATCAATTAAGGCGAATTGGCTCCTTTGTGGCATATCTCGCATTTTCCCGTCCTTGTCTGCATAAACCGCTATCCTGTTCAGATCAAGAATAGTCCTCCAGATCGTATCGTTGCCCTTCCAATTTCCATGTTCTATTTGCTGGCCTACTAAAATTTTATTTTTCTGTAGCCAGTTTCTAAAAGTTTTAACACCTGGCATTCGATGCATCTGTAGGCACCTTTTCAACGCCGAGTAGATTTTTCGTGCCATAATGTAATGTGTTGCTGGATAAATAGGAAATGAGTCACCTTCCGGTGGTAAACCTGGACGATGATGAGGCATACAATCTTTTTCATAGACAGTACCAATCATATTTTTTAGAGCTAATGATATGCCCGCTTTGCAATGGCTCTTCATCTTCGCAACATTTATGATGGTATCCGCATTTAAAACGGACCTGGAAACAATGTATCTATGTGTGGATGGATTATGGTAATCATCTGTTTTGCTCTTTTCATTGTATTTGGGGTCTATATGGTCAACAGTTCGATCAGCCAACGTATAATAATGGATTTCGCCGTCCTCATCTAATTCGGCAAACAGGCTGTCCTTCCCTAAGTCAATTGTAACATAACCTAAAGGGTCACCCGGTAAACTCTCATAATAAAAGTTACCTTTTTTTTCTTCTTTCGAGACTCTTGGTCGAAGGTCTATAACTTTAAGACCCTCGTATCCTCTCTTAATAAGATTGTCTGCTAGGTTCTGTATCTGCGTAAATTCCATTAACGATTTGAAATCAGCACTTTCAATAGGATTGTCAGCTATTATTATCGAGCCATTTCCCTGCAACGCTATATATACATAGTCTATGATCGGCCTTATAATAGAGCCATGGACAATTGTACTGTAGAGAGCATCTTTCCCTAAATAATGTTTATGTGTAACAAGATTCGGCTTTATTAGCACCGTGTTCCCTGGTTTTATAATATCCTTAAAGGGATTCCATCTTGGAGTTCCAAAATTTTCATTATCCAGATTAAGCTGCTGTAAAAGCTCACGTATCATCTTATATACTATATTGCTCTTATTGGTTCCTTCAATAAAGGGCAATTCAGGATATTCTTCAGGGGGATCGAAGGGAACTTCCAGACAGTAATGTCTGACGCGGTGGTCTTGAATGTATGATGCAATACTTGAAAAAAATACACCGTTTACCATCTCCTAACTTTCCTTTCCTGGAAGAATTGGAATAATCCTGTATCAGAAACTTTCGTTTTATCTATTACGAGTCTAACAACGATGTATATATACGATACATATTTTTTGCTGTGTACTTGATATCAAACAGCTGAGCACGCTCTTTGACTTTCCTAGCAACAGATTCTCTTAAAAGAGCATCATCTTTAAGATTCATTATCACATCACTAAGTTCTTTAGGATTTTTCACAACGAATCCACTTTCACCTATAATATCTACTGCACCACCTCCATCCTCAAAAACTACAGATGGTATTCCTAATGCCATTGCTTCTAGTAGGGCCAATCCGAATGGTTCATTATTACTCGGTAGTACAAAAATATCAAAAGCATTAATCATATCAAATATATCTTTTCTGTAACCTATGAAATGAACAAACTCCTCCAATTTATAACTCCTGACCCGATTGATTAAACAATCTTGATAATTCTTATCTCCTGTTCCAACAATTAAAAGTTCGAAATCACCTTGTCGCGGCAAATAGGCAAAAGCCTCGATTAAACGATCTATTCTTTTCATTGGATCTATTCTAGCAGCGGTTCCTATTACGAACTTTCCATCGACTCCAAGGTCTCGTCTTACATTTTTTCTAGATTTTTCTATCTTGATATTTGCTATCTGAGTACCATATGGAAAAATTTCTATTTCTTCTTCATTTGGCTTGCATCCAATTCCAACGTCGTATCTATTTAGTGATGACCTCGAAGCAAAAGTAATTTTATTACAATATTGGTTTATCACAATTTTATAGAATATTTTTACCAAAATATCCGTCCATTTCTTCTTTAGCCCTAATGCCCCGTGAAATGTATATATTATTTTCTTGCCAGCTAGTCTACCTGCTAAAAAGGCCCAAGGAGAAGAGTTATGGAGATTAACGATATCATACCTTTTAAAGATTTTATAGAACTGAGGAATTGCCCTTATATCTCTTGCTGTGTTGTGCCCCAAGCTATAAACCGGAATTCCTAAATTTTCATATTTGTCTATACATGGACCGTCTGCATGGAATGCGATGCCTACCTGTAGGTCATCAAAAATCTTTTTTTGACATTCTATCAAATTGATTAAGAATGTCCCAATGCCATATCTCTCCGCTTGCCATGCAACATGAATGACTTTCATACATGTGAACTTTAAATAGTTAAATTTCTTTTTCTAAAGAAGTATAACCTAACGCAAAATGTCTTGGATAACCTATACTTTATGGTATTTAATGCTAATCCAGCGATCGTGTAGTCGCTCCACATCTGCCCAGTATGTTCAAGCTGGAAGTAAGGGGCATAAAATATGGCAACGACTCGTTGTTGGTCTGTTTGGTTTGCCTGGCAAACGTGAAGTAATCACGGATGATATTGGGAATACCGCAAGTCGCAACCGGAATTCGGAACCGAAACGTGTTGAATCGGTGTTGCACATTGAAGTATTTCTTGCCCAAAACTCCAAGAGTGGGAGCCAATCTTGTTCCCTTGTGAACATAGTCAAAGCATTTTGACGGCTCGATCATCATATTCCTGGCGACATACACGTTCGCACATTCCGGCAAATAGAATGCCTGCTTCGTAAACTCGATTTCCAAAAACGTCGTAAGCGTCACACAAAATTCCTGGAACCATTTCTTGAACGTTTGTTTATCCGGCCTGCTCTCAAACCAATTGTTCCGCCAATTTATGATCGTTTGTACTAAATCGAATAATCTGCCGGACGATACATTTAGAAATTCAAGATCGTAGGACAATGCCTTTACTAACACGAGAAGCCCCCGTACCCTGACAATACCATAGGTGCGTTCAACAGTGGTATTAATAAACATTTTGATTAAATACTCCAATGCTGTCTGAGTCTTCAGAGCTTGCATCTCCTCGCCGGATGAATCGCTTTGCCCAAAAGGCAATTGCTCGCCCCAAAGTAAATTATAGTTGTGAAAGAAGGTATATCGCTGAGCTTCACGAAAATGTGTCTTGGAAACACCATAAAGGCCGTGAGAAAAAAGATAATGCTCTGATTTAGACAAATCTTCCAGAGGATTCAAGTTACACTCGGTCCCATCTTCAAAGACAACTAACATATCAATATCTGATATGCCGGGACTGTTGATACTCCCAATTTGGAAGATAGATATCACACCATCCAGTTGTCGTAGTTTCCTGACCATTCTTTCGATGGCAAACTCGTAGCTCGATGCGGGAAAAAAGTGAGGAAAGTCGGTCAAGTACATTCTCACGCCAGCTTTTCTTTCATTAAGAGTACCAACTTTCCCATTCTCGAATAAAACTCAGATGTTAATATGCCGCCAATCTTCTCAGGTATTTTAGGCGCGAAGTTTTTCGCAAAATACCTGCTCAAGACATGAGGATGACACATTAGCCGTTTCTTCAATGGCGATATTTCATAATTCCAATTCGTTCTGATTTCAGATACCTCGTCCATGATTGACCAATCCACAGAACTAAAGTCAGCGCGTGCTAAAGCAAAACTCTCCTTCTTACAGACACCGCATCCATTTTTTTCCTGGAGATAGAGTGCCGGTAAGAGCATAAACTCACTCAGCAAACCTTTTAGTTGGTAGGTATTCGTGGGGTATTTTTGACTCTCGATTTTCCTGATAATAGAGTCTGCCATCTTCTCGAACGCCTCACGAGTCTCCGAATCAGATTCCCTCAAAATGATTTCTAATTCCAATCCTTTGTCATCGAATAAGGACTTTGCGTACTTAAATAATTCCACGGGGAAATAAGCATTACAATAGAACTTCAAATCTTTTTCGGTTAGCACAAACCAGCCGTGATGCTGAAGTGGATCAAAATCCAGCATAATCGTCCGGGCGTGATTAAGTTTTCGAGCCGCCCCGGCCAGCCTTTTCGCAGACTCAAAGACTTCGTCTTTTAGAATCACCAGCGCATCGAAATCACTATAAGCTACCCCTTCACAGGTCCCTAAGCTTCCGTGGACATAAGCCCCGATAAGATCTTCCTTCAAGTGCTCATTAAGAAAACTCATCATCCGCTGTACATGCGGGTTCTCGCCTTCGCAGGGGTCAATTTGAACATAAAGTTTTGAGATTGTCCCCCTTGGTATTTCCTTTAAGAATCGTTTGTGCTTTTGAATGATTACTTTGGCATGCCTGGCAAAAACCAAACGCGGGATAAAAGCAGAAAGATATAAATCCGAATGAGAGTGTATCCCACCATTGATATATGTGGTTATATCGCTATGAAAAGCGTTCTGCGCTTCTGCTATACTTTCTATCAAAATTCTATGCTACCGTCCTTTAACTGAAATCAACTGCTTGATGCTCTCGATTTTAGGACTTTTGCGAGAGGTTCAGCATAGATCATTCAATTTGCTACAAAAATCAGAGAAGATATTAATTCTGTCTAATTTCTTGTACCTTAAGTCGTTACTATACCAAGTCTTAATATTCATTTGGTGTAACATACTTTTTAAAGCTTCAGCTATCGCTACTGGTTCAGATTTGGTGCAGACACCTGCGTTACAATCTATTATAGTTTCCGCTACCTGCCCGTGCCCTCCGATATAAAGAATTGGTCTCTTTACTCCCAAATAATCAAAAAACTTTGTTGGGTACAACACTCTTGCAATTGGGCTATCTCCAAGAGGTAATAAAAGAAAAGATGATTTACGAAGTACCTTTAAAAACTCAATATATGGTAAAAAGGGATAAAGAATCACATGTTGGCTAAGATTGTATTTATTTATTAGTGTCTGAGGATTATTAGAATATCCGAACAGGGTACCATAGCATTCTACTCTTAATTTCTCTGCTAATTTTTGGTCTTTTCCTATCGATAATTTAAGACCATCCAAGATCATTTCTGCATTTATACCACCATGCACAAATCCTGCAAAAGTTGCAATGATTTTTTCAGATGATTCACCTTGAGTAACTGCCAAAATTTTTTTTCTGAAAAATTCTTCATTATAACCGTAAGGAAACCCGAAAAAACGCTTCCCCTTGGCTACTGTTCCTACCGTTTTCTTTATGTAATCAATTATATGATATGATGCTGTGGTAACCAGGTCAGCTGCGTCTAATGCCTTTTTCTCAAAGGGCAAAACTAACCTTGCCTTTAGGCGGTTACGCTCCACGCCAGGATTTGCGGCCCAAGGATCCCGATAATCCAAAACAAGGGGTAACCCAAACTCTTTCTTTAAATATGGAGCCAGTAAAAATGAAGAAAAAGGAGCTCCTGTAATAAAAAGAATATCCGGTTTATGTTTGGTTACAATTTGACTTAATCCTTTTTTTACTGCCATATTCCAAAGGACCTTGCCATCAGGGAGCAACGCAGTTTCCCAAAATCGGCGTATACTACGGGCAAATAAACTGAGGTTTCGATTGTTAAATGGATAAAAGAAAGGAATACGGTAAACAGGAAATTTTTCTATCAAATCTAAGAGCGCATTATCAAACCTGGGTATTCGACCGTAGTAGCCATTTTCAGGTGCTATAAAAATCGGCTCCCAACCAAATCGGGGTAGATATTCAGCCATTGAATAAGCCCGATGTGCTCCAGCTTTGGCACAAGGAGGAAAAAGATAAGAAATTATAAGAATCCTTTTCATATTTATAAAATTTCCTCCATTTTTTGTTCTATTATTTTACATGCCATTTCTACCCTGGCTTCCCAGCTATTCTCCTTTGCAATATCCTGACAGGCCTTTGTGTAGTCTCCAGCCTTCCTGTCTAACATTCGTTTAATCACCTGGCCATATTCCTCAACTCCACTTGCACTCTCAACAACTCCGTTCCTGTGGTAGAGGACTATTTCAGGGAAAGGCGTTGCAACAATCCGTTTGCCTGCCGCCAAGTATTCGTAAAACTTAATTGGGTTAACACCAGCGACCAACTCATTTATGATGAATGGAATATGAGCCAGTTCAAAATACTTCAAGTAATGTGGAAGTTGGTCATAAGGTTTTTCGCCTAAGAAATGGATATTTGGCTTACCATTCAATCTGGCAACAATTGGTTGTTTGTCAGGCGATATACGCCCTAAAAAGACAAAATGTACGTCTCTTAGCTTGTTAGCTACTACTTCAACTAAGTCGAAATCAAACCATTTGGCAACTGCACCGCAGTAACCAACGACAGGCCCCTTAAGGTTAAATAATTCATCCGTTGGATTGTGAGGAAGAGTCGGCGTATCCGCGAAATCCTCGAAGACAACACCATTTCTTATAACCTTGATATCGGGCCGGAGAGCAGTTTTTTTCTGTTTCAAATGGTCAGAAACGGTAAATACGATATCTACCATTTCGGTCATTTTGTCTTCGTTTTGTTTGACCTCTTTGTATATTTCGGACTTATCGGCAAAGAATTCCGGAGTATCATCACAGATTTCCAAGATGCTTATCTTGTTTGGCAGAGACTTCACAATGTCATAATTGCCGGAATAAAAGTACCAGAGAATTGGTTTCTGCGGCAGGCATTTTACAACTCTTAGGAAGAAAATACCATACAACCATCTATTGAGCTTTTGAATTATCCGGAACCGTGTCCCAGGTAATCTAAAAAAAATCTTTTCTTCCCAGGAGCAACTATTTGTAAATCGAGAATAATGCCTGATTGAAGCCGAACTTATATTAATAACCCTATTGGAACGCGAAAGAATTTCTGCATAATGAGTCGGTCGCCTTTTCATGTAGTTCTTCAGCGGCATTGATGTGTTTATTATTATAATTTCGTTTCTAAGCATTTTGCTTAAAGTTATCTACCCAATAAACCTGACTGTTCAAGTTCGCCCAGTAGAATAGCGCGTTTCGAAAAGAAATAGTCATTATAGGGCCTTCGCATTTTTAACTCGGTGACCGCTTTGAGACACTTTGGAGTGCTATTAGACATCAGAAGGTAATACTCGACTGCCAGCTTCTACTTTGCCAAAAACCTATGACGCAAAATTGCTTTGAGCAGGTCCCTCGTAACTTTTAGAATTAAAGTGTCTATGACTTTGATTTCGTTATGAGCCATTGACCATTTTCTTGGCAACAACACTATGAATCAAAAATAAGTGCTCATGTGGCAGAGTTCTCAAAAACTTGACTTTCAACTTCATAGCTGTCTGGCGATGTCCATACCTCTTCGAAATCCATCCCTCATACACATCCACATCCTCAGGGATACAATTTGAAATGTAAATACTACATTCCTGTTTATCTGTCACCAGTGATATCTTGGTTATATAACACCGATCAAAAAATCGAGACACCACCTTCTCTTCTCTGAGAAAATAGATTTCGCTACTCTCTGCCCTGGAAATTTTTACTCTCTTAACCGACTCTCCGAAATGGAAAAAAGATTCAATTTGATATAAGTCGTGAGAATCCGTTTCTGAGCAGTAAACTGAATCAGTGATCACCCATAATTGTCGAGCTTTAACAAAACGAATTTGTCTTGTATGAGTTACAGGAGGATCAAGGCGATGATAACCGTCATGGTACCCTTCAAACAAGTCATATCTCTCCGTAGATTCCCACTTGACTAATCTTCCCTTGCCTTTTCCGCGCATTCGAAAAAGTTCTTTTTCGTTGTACTCATTGATTTCCAAACCATTGACCCGGATCGTATTATGGTATTCGGTTGAGCGAAAAAGATTGCGAGCTTTATAATCAGACGTATAAACATAAGTTCCCGGATCTACTATAATGTCTTCACCATTTATTCTCAGTTCAAAGCTTAGTTTATCGTTATGACAGTGCCCTCCATTTCCATTCTGTCCGTTGGTTCCACACGAAATACACATATAGGCATTTCTATTCCTCATTACAAAAATGCCTGATTTGGGAAAAGCAACAGAATCAAAATCTTGAATGGACTGGCTCCCTCTGTTTTTCAACCGATGGTATGTGGCATTTCCAGCATCTCCAAAAAGCCAATCAGCTTCTTCATCATAGCCGAATTCATCAATCACAAAATCACAGTTATCAAATAGAAGTGCTCCAACGGTCATGAGATACGAATGGTCCAAATTGTCTCGTTTTGTAAAGGGAAGCAATCTTCCACTATCGTTATCTCCCATTTGTGGGATAGCACCGTTGTCTTTTAGAATCTCTTTGGTAAAGTAGAACATCTTCTCTAATTTTCCCCAAAAGAAAGAAGGAAGGTAGATGTCATTGTTCCGGCATAGAATGGCCGAAACATAGAAGAGTTCCAAAACAAGTCGATGGTATGAAGTAGATGCCTCGTAGTCTACTCCGTCCTCGTTGACTTGCTTATCCATTTCCCTTATTAGCTCTTTTACAGCAAAGTTCTTCCACTTCTCTGAACAATCACATCTCAAAAACAGGCTAATACATAGCAAGCCGACGATGTCCGCGAGATAATGATTTGTCGTAGCAGAGTCATTCCATTCCAGATTCTCCTCGATGTACTTACCGTGCAAATAGAGACTTTCAAAGAATCTCTTATCAAACTTTTTGTCTTTTGGTCCACCAATCAAACAGTATGCCCAAATCCAGTTGACTGCTCTAATAGCCACATCCATGGCCATTAACCAGTTGACACCAAAACCGTACGGATTCTTTTCCATCCAATCAAGGATGCGCTTCCTGACGAGTTCTGCATATATTGTGCCCTTACCATTTCTTGTTGGTGAGTCTCGCAGAACATGCGCCTGGGCAAGGGATAATAAGTGATGACAACGGCCTACCTCGATAGGGAACTTTATTTCACAATGGTTGTTATAGTTACCCGGCAAATAAGCATTACGGTAGTCAATTTTCTTATAAAACCTGTTAGGCCATTGATAACCGGACCTTAAGTCCTTGTTCCATTCTATTTTGCCATCCTTTAGAGGAAACTCCTCTCCAAAAACTTCGATAATCTCTGGTCTGGCGATTTCTTGGTGGCTTTGCACTTTCTCCTTGGCTTTTCTGTCCGGATGCAAAGCAATCATAAGCGAGTTGTTTTGCTCTATCTTGCTATAAAAGGACCCCTTTAATCGTACCCTGATAGGGTCAGCCAGAATCTTCAGCCTTCTTATAGTGTGTAACTTTTTCCTTTGTAATTTAGTACCTATTCGCAATTTTGGCCTGAAAAATCCAACCATCCTTAAATCACAGACTGGTCTAAACTGTTCGAAATTTGTCTTTCACTGCAACTCTTTCTGCGCAGCCATGTTCTCTTAAATAACAGATATTCATAACAGGGAAAAATGGAAAAGAAAAAATTGACCCAGTATTTTAAAGTAAATGGGTAAGCAAGCACCGCTCTTAACAAATATCTCCTTCCTTCTTTTATCTTATTTTGACGACACAAAATAGTGCCTATAGCAAAATTGAACCGACCTCTGAGTCTGTTTAATCTAGGTATTTCTTTTGAATATTTTAAGAGTATTCTTCGCTTTCCTTGAAGTTTCGCGTCAGTATTTAAACTTATCCCTGGAAAGGTATGAAGAGTACATTTAACGAGAAGTTCACGAACGACATAAAAATGATAATGTTTTGCGATTCTAAAATACAAATCAAAATCTTGGCATGATTCTAACAATTCATCAAATAAGCCTATTCTTCCAAAACATTCCCTTTTGATCATCATCGTTGGAGTACCTCCGGGAAATGCTCTTCCCTTGAGAAATCTTTTGTATATATTACCAAAATTTTCTGAAGGAATTTTTAATACCGATTTATTATTGGGATAGTTGGTAACTCTGCCAGTACCTACTGCTCCAAGCTTTGCATCTCCTTTGTAAAATACTCTCAGTTGTTTTTCAAGTTTGGAACGTAACCACTCATCATCAGAGTCTAAGAAAGCGATATATTCCCCTTTCGAGGCCTTTATTCCTGTATTTCGAGCAGCAGAGCCGCCACGATTCTCTTTGTGCCGAATATAGTGGATGCGAGAGTCTTTGAAGCTCCCGACCACCTCTTCTGTATTATCGGTTGACCCATCATCGACGACAATTATCTCAAAATCCTTGTATGTTTGAGACAAAACACTATCAATTGCCTTCGTGACGAGTTGAGCTCGGTTGTAAGTAGGGATTATGACCGAGACCAGGCCCGGCTCGTACTCTTCACTAATCCACCGGCCCTGGCAAGTCTTATCAGCACAATTTATCTTCTTCTCTGAATTGTTTTGTTTGCTATCAGCCATTTAAAAGACCTTTTTAAATTTCAACCAGGCGGTCGTTTAATCTGTTAATATCATAATTTGCTTCAACATAGTCTCATCAATCCCTGCTGGGTTTTCAGGCTTCTTTGCAAAGTACAAGAGTATATCCATTTCTGGCATATCTGCGTATACCAAGAAAGGTGAACAGTTTAGAAAGTACGCGGACTGCCAAATCTACTACTGAAAGTGAGGAGCCCAAAATTCCGTGAAGGTCGGCTAGTCCGTAGCGATAGACCAATTCCACAACCGAGTAGCTCTGACTGATACTGTCGGCTGACTGATTTCCGACATGCCGGCACAGATAATGTTCGAAAACACTATGATTGTAGGGCCTTACGTGGCTAAGGTCAGCATAAAACTGACCATGGAGCATAGGAGTACTTATGACAAAGACCCCTCTTGGAGCAAGGACTCTGTCTATCTCTTTCAACAATTGGTAAACCTCCTTTGGTTCTAGATGTTCTACGAGGTGACTGCAATGAACGTAAGCGACTGTACCGGATTCAAAGGGCAACTTTTCAGGCGCCTGGTATAACACAACATTCGTGAACCTTGTCTTTAGGTTTTTCACTGTTGACATGTTTCCGTCGAGCAATACAAGGTTCCTGTACTTCTTATCTAAAGAAAACAACTGAGCAAAGAGGCCGTTACCTGCGCCGATGTCTATGACTGTTGCGTCAGTGTCGGTTGGCAAATATTTGCCCGCCACATGATAGAAAGGCTCCCGTTGCATTGTATAGTAGGATTTGCGGCATTTATGCAATTCCTTCCATCGATGGTACCTCTCTATGATCAATTTGCCTCCATTCGACACTAAAAGGTGGTTGGGCACCTTTTTAGTGCGGCCATTTTTCAAACCTTTTTTAATTTAAAAAATCTATGATATGGGTTCTCATATATTCTAAATGTTTTCTCAATTCCAAATCCGACTTTTTTGATATCACTAATAATCCTGTGCAATGGATACCCGTCCTTACCTATCTCCCAATGATGGTATCCATTAAATACATGTTTACGTGGTTTAATCCATGGAAACTGTATCAATCTCTTATATTGCACCACTTTGGGTATCCATATATCAAACTTGATTACGCTGCTTGAATCAGGCATGGAAAGAATGGCATATTCGATTACCACACGATAGATTTGAGTTAGAGCTTTTGAGAAATCCTTATACGGCAAATGCTCAAGCACTTCAAAACATGTCACTACCTTAAATGACCCATCAGAAAAAGGAATAGATAAAATGGACCCAACTTTATCTGGCTTGAGCTGCTCGTCGATATCCATTGTAGTAACATCGATTTGGCTCTTTTTCAAATAGTTGGCTACAAAGCCATTCCCGATTCCGATTTCAAGGACCGGAGCAAGACCAAGTGTCATTACTTCATTTATCTGATGCCAGTAGCTGATAAAACGGGCTTTGTTATCGTACGCTTTTCGAAAATACGGAGACGGATTAACCATTAGTTTTGACTTCCCTTTTTAGTAACGACGACTCTTCGCCGTCTTCATAAAGACCGCTTGAACACCTGTAACTGCGTACTTTTTTGAAACAGAAACGAACGATACGAAGAAAACTCCTGCAAAAGCAGCGACCCCCCAGGCACAAGAAGCAACACAATAAGATATGTAAGAAAGCCTATGATAAAAGAGCACCCGATTGAGCCAATATGTGGGAGACTGGATAGATACGGTCGAGATAGAAAAATCGCAAATCCCATGATTATGCTCGCAATTACCGGTCGAGAAATGGCCGAAAAGAAGTCCGCTATAGAAATGGGTGTTCGCCTGAAACAATACCACAAAGTAGGTGCTAACAGTACATAACTGGCTATTGTGTATGCTGCCGCGACGCCAATAGCCCCCCATGGTAGGCCAAGGATAAAAGATACGACTATGATTACACTATTTAGGATACCCCATGTTAAATATCTTCTTGATTGTCCTAGCGAAACAAGCACAATTCCCCACGTAGTTCCCACAGGTTGAATAAATGCAACTACACATAATATCTTGAAAATATCAACAGCTCCCAACCATTTGCTACCCAGTAATATATGAATAACCTGATCCGCACAAAAGAACAGAAAAACCATCAACGGCATTGTGATGAAGGATACCAGGGTGATCAGTTTGATGTAATACTTCTTGTATCGAATTGGATCATTTTGGATATGGCTTAGTGCCGGAATGGCGACAGCGTGCAATGGCTCTCTAACCTGACTTATCGGCAACATCATTAGTCGGTACGCCCTGTTGTATAAGCCGAGCACACCAGCACCCCAAAATCGGCCCAGAAGAATATTGTCAAAATTTCGTGCGAAATAGTTGACGATACTGAAACCAGTCAAGTTTCCGCCGAAAGCGAGCATAGAGCGAACACCGGAGCGGCGAACAGGCAGGCCGGGACGCCATCCACAAGCCACCCAAACTGCAATCGCCCCGGCGATTGCCTCTGCTAATCGCATGATTACTAAGGCCCAGTAACCCACTCCATACCAGGCAGCAATGATAGCAACGAGAATACCAACCAGCATGGAAACAATGTGCGTCAAGGCCAGAGTGCCAAAGCGCATATTTCTTCTCAGCAAAGCCTGATGCTGAACGGTCAAGCCACCGAAAATAAACGCACTTGCAAGAGCCAATGTAATCCAGGTTAATCGTGGCTCACCATAGAACCAGGCAATAGCCGGCGCCAGAGCCGCTGTTACCAGCATTACGCAAAGACTCAGCCCAACGTTTATCCAGAAAAGTGTACTGATTTGAGCGTGATTTATCTCGGCCTTCTGCACAGTGGCCGTTGAAAGGCCCAAATCCTTGAACATCATCACAAAGCCTGTAACGGCTGTAACCATCGCAATCAGGCCGAAGTCCTGCGGAGTTAGCAGCCGAGCCAGCACGACCGTGGACCCCATATGCAGGAAAAAACTGGCTCCTTGGGCAGTCATTGTAACCGCCCCCCCTCGGACAGACCGCCCCTTTAAATCGGCCTTTAGATAGCCGGTATCGAAAAAGTTATTTTGAAAAGATTCTTCTGTCAAGAATCAGTCTTTCTTAATTTGAACAGCAAGCGAGCACAGCTTCAGAACAAGTTCAGAAACGGTTGGTATATAAGATTGACGTTTTTGACTCACTATAATATTATGACTCACTGGTTCTACTGTAATGATAACTGTATCCGTATTTTTCGTTACTGCTTGAACCAATGAAGACAGTCCCCAAGAGGCGTCCCCCCGCAGAACCAAGATGGGCCAGTGCACTAATTACATTTGCGCGGCGCGATACAAGCTCCCGCTCCACCATAATGGTACCATCCACATAGCTTGAAAGTATCGTTGCATCCGCAAGCATCAGAATAGGGGAACTGTCCAGCAATATGATGTTGTACTGCTTACGCAGTTCGTCAATACAGGTATTGAAAACTCCGTTAGCTATTTCCTCAAACACCGCATCGTCATCGTCTCGCTTTCCGGCAGGCACAATACTCAGGCCTGATGTTTCCGTCGGGAAAATATGCTGCTTGGATACGGACCTCTGACGCAGAGACTGGATGAAGCCGGACTTATCCGGCAGGCCGAACCGCTTCGTCAGAGACATCCTTCGAAAGTCCGCATCTATCATAAGCACCTTCTTACCCGCCTGAGCAAAACTCTTGCCCAGCATCATAGTGAAGGTCGTCTTGCCGGTCCCCGTATCGGCGCTGGTAACCAGTACAGTGGTGCAGCCCTCGCCATCCAGACGCGACAATAACGCTGTACGCACGAACCGGATGGATTCGACCATGGCAGGACTGACCTCGTCGTCTGATGATTTTCTGGCACGGGTCGCAGGTATATACCCAAGAAATGGAACTTGCATTGGATGGGGCATATCCTTAGGAGTATAAATGGCCTGATTCCTGCTGGCCCTTAGGAATGCCGCACCACCACCCATACCTAATCCCAGGACCAGTGCCATCGCAGTGTACACAATTCGACGGTCATTGTAAGGCTTGGAGGATACAGAGGCCCGTGCCAACACCTCGATTGAACCGGGGACATTGCGCTCCATATTCTTCTGGTCCAGACGCTGCCGAACCGCATCAAACAGCTCACGCTTGTGCAGCAGTGCGTTGTTCTCCTTCTCGAGTAGTTGGGCGCTTTCGAAAAGCCCTTCAAACTCCGCCTGCTGTTTCTCGAGCTCTGCAAGCACAATCTTCTCCTCTTGTTTTGACCGGGCCAGTTGATACTCCAGAGATATCAACCTTTCTTCGGCACTGAGCCCATCGGCATTGGTGATTGTTATTGGCACTCCAGCCTCATTTTTCAGCCGGTCGCGCCACTGCTCATCCAGTTGCGCTTCTCGCAGTCGAAGCAATTCCTCCGCGAACTTCAGGTTGTGTGCCGCCCGAATCATATCCGGATGGTTGGGAGTGAGCGAGCTGTTTTCAATATTGTGTCGAGTAGTTTTCACGTCAATATCCAGCCTCCGCCATTCCGCATCCTCATAGTATTTTGGTTGCTTCTCCATCCCGCCAGTACGAGCAGCCATCACATTATTACTGTCATCGGTAACGGCCTGCTTCATCAAGTCTTCCAATTCCTTCCTCTCCCATTCCAATACAGCAATACTCTGCCGCAGCTCGCTGAGACGGGCTTGTGTCGCATCCAGACGAACCCTCTTGCCGGAGACAAGTTCCTGCGGCGTACCCGTGCCGAGCGACCTTCGAAGCTCAGCAGAGATTTTCTCCCGGCCCAGGATTTCGTTTTCCAAAGATTTGTACTGGTCCACCAGTTGGCGATAAAGTTCGTCTTTAGTCGCATCAGACATTTCCCAAATGTATTTTACATACTGGTCCAAAACAGTATCCGCTATAAGTTTGGCATCTCTGGCGCTGGAGTCCATAAAGGCCACGTCAATTATCTCGGTTCCGCGTCGAGGCTGGACTGAAAGGTCGTCCCTCAGTCTTTCTATGGGGGGATCAGCCGGGTTTCCGCGCAGTCGCTGCAAAAACAGTTTCCGAGGATTCTTGTACCACTGCGTCTCCTGAACTTCCTGCTGGTCCAACACACGTTGAAGGACCGACAAACTCCTCACAATGGAAACCTGAGTGTTCACAAATGATTCATATAAGGGAATCATTCCGCTATCCTCTGTCCGGAAGACCAGATACGGGATAATAGGCCGAACTCGCACTTCCGCGCTGGCTCGGTACTTAGGAACTACCTGTGTCCAGATAAAGGCGATTGCAGGAACGGCTGTTAGGACGAAAACCGCCAGAACCGTCCATTTAAAATGAAACATCGATTCAATCATATCGGTCCCCGTCGGGACGGCTTGTGTCGGTCCTCCATTCCCCATAAACTGATTAGGCAGTAATGTCGCATCGGCTGCCGATATCGGCCTTTTGACACTATGCATGATTTCTGTGGGCTGCATCCCTTCGTAGGGCTTGCTATAATCGTCCCTTGCTTGCACTATTGGATCTGGACCGAGCTGGCGACTCTCTCCTGCCGAGTTCGTATCGCGTTTGGTTTTATCTTCCATATTATCCAATCTTACCTCCCCATCTTGTCAGCTTGTTCTGTTTCTATTAGGACATCCATATCTCAATATCTTGTGAAAAATCACAATCCACTTTATTCTGCTTAACCATTTCTTTTGTGTCCATAGCACGAAACGGCGCAGACATATCTCTTGCTTCATTTACTCTTTGCTACCTTCATCCGACAAGGTTAAATCAACCATTTTTTTCCCGATGACTCGGAGAAAATAGGAAAAAAGGACTTTTTGGATTGGCCATCTTTTAAGCGGTTCCCTTATAAGACGGAACAGAAACTCCATGCCGGCTATGCGGAAAACCTTCGGAGCCCTTCTAAGACGACCGGAGGCGATGTCAAAACTACCCCCTACGCCCATACAAAAATTTGCCTCGATAGCATGCCGGTGACGGCATATCCATTGTTCCTGCTTTGGGGATCCCATGGCCACGAACAGCAAGTCCGCTTTGCTGGAATTTATTTGCTCGATAACTTTGCGCGAATCCTCGAAATATCCATCCTGCCAACCGACAATCCTCAGGTCAGGATACATCTTCTGCAGTTCCGAGCGTGCGGCAGCGTTGGATTGAGTGGAAGCACCCAGTAGGTAAACACCCCACCCTTTTTGGGATGCCAGAAAAAGAAGTTTGAAAAACAGATCACATCCGGTGCACCGCTTGATATTTCGTCCATGAAGTATCATCGAAGCGATCGAGACACCCACGCCGTCGCAAATACCGACGTCTATTTGTCGCAGAATGTCCAGTAAATCAGGTTTGTGCCAAGCGTGATAAATCTTGACGGGATTGATCGCAACCCAGAACGACTTCCGGTCCAACTCAATTATCTCTTCAACGCATTCCAAGGCTTGGTCATATGATTCAAAGGGTACCACTGGGATTCCCATTATGTCAAGCGGTGTGGGAATATGTGCCGGTCTCTTCAAAGTCTGTGCATTTGTCATTGTCATAATGAGGGTCTTGCTTTTTCTCCAATCGTGAAACGGCCTGTCGTGCGGGCACCTTGGTCCAATGCTTCAGCTTCTTCCTCCTGCCCCGGCGGCGGAAACTCGTCCATCAGCCGGGCCAGCAACATAGCCTGCCGGCCGCTTAGTTCCAGATAGCCATCTGCCCAAATACACGCCCTTATCTCCCACTCTGCTTCCCCATCCCCAGGAAGCGGCAAGCTAAACTTAACTGTTTTGCCGGTCGTGGGATTTCCCTCCGGCGCATTCCATACACAGGTACTTACGCAACCGCCGCTGCGGCGACTCCACAACCCAATGCTTTGAAAATGCATTCTTTTGCTCATGATGCACACCGTCTCCCACCATGCACGGAAAGACCTGGATTCACGCATCCTCAATTGAGCATTTTCAAAAATATGCATTTCTGACCTTGCTTCACGCGCAATGGCCCAGTTACGTTTTATGGCCATTAGTATTCCGCGATAACGCCTGCCGTGCAGGCATGCGAACATTGAAAACAACAATAGCAGCCCACCCACCAGCAGCCCTACCGACCACTCGTTTTTCGCGGTTAACATAAACATCCCAATACTGGCGCCTATGGCTGTCACCGCATAAATAATTATAACCACGGTGCGATGATTCAAGCCAAGATCCAATAGACGGTGATGCAAGTGGTTCCTATCGGATGTGAATATCGAACGCCGCTCAAGAAAGCGACGACCAACGACAACAAAACCTGTATCGAGAATCGGCACACCCATTACCAGAAATGGAATCGCCAGCCCTACTAATGTGGAAGTCTTTGTCTGGCATACAATGCTGCTGGCTCCTATCATAAAACCTAAGAACATGGAGCCGCCGTCGCCCATGAAAATCTTGGCGGGATAAAAGTTAAAGAACAGAAAGCCCGTCACACCGCCCAGCAGTGCCAGCATCAACACCGCCATAGCTGCCTGACCGCTCCAAAGAGCCAGAAGTACAATTGAACCGCACACAATGACCGCTATCCCGGCAGCAAGACCGTCCAGCCCGTCAATTACATTAATACATACCGTAATCATCACTACCCAAAATACGGTAAGTGGCCAAGCCGCCCAACCAGTTTCAAGTTTAAACCACGTCCCCACAGAAATGGAGCGGATTGTTGACCCCGAAGCACAGATTGCCAGCGAGGCCGCGATAAGGCATAACAGTTTAATGCAGCCTCGTAGAGAACGCATATCATCAATCAAGCCCACCGTAAATATGAAACTGGCTCCTACCAGCAGTACGATGAATTCCATCCGCTCCTCACGGAATGACCGACCGATGTTGTTATTCAGGAAAAACACGGGCAGCACAAGGGCAAGTGTCGATACCACAAAAACAATCCCGCCTATACGCGGGATGGGATTTTGGTGCACCTTACGCGGGCCGGGAGCATCAACCAAACGATACCTCTTAGCCAGTCTCGAAACAATCGGTACGAGAAACATCGCCAACAGCATCGTCCCAAAATAAACTGTCAAATAAGTTTTCACTTGCTAATCAATCCGTTTTACAATCCTGTCGGCAACAGCAGTGAGCAGACTCCGTCCCTGTGGGTTGCATTAGAAAATTTGTATAATCCCCTACACAGCAACAACCTATGCGTGCCTCCGGACATACTTTTTCAACCACAGGCGGTCTAAACTCTTGCAAAGTTCTTTGCAAACAAGGTGCTTTTTTGGCTTAATGCCTTCGATGTGCACACATTTGCAATGGAACTATACATTATATTTCGCGCGCATTGCATACCCCAGGACACGCAAAGTGCCCTTTTTCAAACAATAATAGGGGCATCCATACTTTTCGGTGGGAAATACTTCGTATAAAAAATTTTTCACCACCACATCTCCATCACTTTGTCTATTTGAAGGATATTTGAATGATTATATAGATTATTCTTTTAAAAAGCAATTGTTTTTTTAAAGTTTTTTTCAAGCGTAAATCGGCCTGTTCAGAAGAAAATTGAGTACGCTCGCAATTGAAAAAACGTGCGAGATTTAACGTTTTCCCCATTAAGGATAAATAGTCATAAGTGTTTGCATGTTTTACGCGGGGTTTTCATATTTAGCCCGCCTATTTACCCGGCGGCTTTTGTTTAGCCGTCGCCGCCACAGCTACGTAACATGCAATACAAAAATGTCATTCCGGGCGAAAAAACCTTTAGAAAATATGGAATGGCTGGCCCCCTCGCGTTTGTAAACGCCATCATAAGCCAATAAAGCTTATGCGACAAGGTAGTTATAGCCACTCTTAATCGTGGATTATCCCTTAGTGACAGAGCCGCCCTCCCCCTTGCTTTCGCAAAAAAGCCTCCTTCTGAATGTCTCGACCTTGAAAAACATATATCGTAAGTGCTTATTATAAAGGGGTTAGAACTGGGCCCGCAAGGATTCGAACCTTGGACCAATGGATTATGAGTCCACCGCTCTACCGCTGAGCTACGAGCCCTGAGTTCCATTACACTATATATTAAACTTCCAATACTCTACTCTGCAATATTTTTTTGCCGCATAGCTTTAATCGGCGATATTTATTCTTCGACGGAAAGGTTCGCACAAACAAGCTCTTCGTCATTTCTAATATAGATGTGTTTGTACGCAAAGGCCGGATGCGACCAGCAGACCCCGCCTCGCTGATTCAGTTGTCCTTTCGTAGGTTCGATGAGTTTAGCTCTGCTGATTTCATGGAATCCATCCGGAGAGAGCTTGCTGATAATCAATTCCCCACGCTCATTGAACATCCATATTTTGTCCTCATTTCGTACCATATGAATATTGGACCAGCGGTCTTTGGGAACAGCATCGAGACTTTCCCAGATGCGGTCGCCGGTCTTCATATCAAGACAGCGGAGTTCGCCGTAACTGTCCACGCCATAAATGTAATCACCTTGAAGGACAGGGGTAGATATGCAGCAGTGAAGACTGTCAGTATTTCTCTCACTAAGGCCTTTGCGATGCCACACTTTTTCCACAGCGAGCTTGTCAGGATTGACTTTGAGCAGAAGCGAGCCATCATAAAAATTGCTAACGAAAAGATATTGCTTCTGGAAAACAGGCGTAGCAATGCTGATGACCTCATGAGATGGTGCAAACGGATGTTGCCAGTAGAGCTTTCCACTGAGAGGGTCGAGTCCGACAATTCTCTCACCGGTCAGGCAAACCAGGATGCGTTTACCTGCCTGTTCGATGATAATGGGCGCCGAGTATGAAGCTGAGTCGTTCAGAGCCCGCCATTTTTCTTCTCCGCTGACTTTATTAAATGCAACCAAGCAGGCGTTATCTCTACCGCCGATTTGCACTATAACAAGATTGTTTTCTACCAAGGGTGCAGCGGCGATACCCCAAATGGGCATCCTGATTTTATATTCGGTGTATAAATCTTTACTCCAGAGGACGTCTCCTTTTGCCGCGTCCAAACAGAACAGATGTCCCATAGTCCCGAGTGAGTAGGCACGGTCATCATCAATGGTAACTGCAGCGCGTGGGCCGTTAGGGTGACCGACTTTTTTGTATTCGCACCCGTACGTATGAGACCAGATGCTCTCTCCGGTCATTGCGTCAAAACAATGGATGCGCTCGACCTCGGCTGGCGAACCCCGCCCCTCGGAGAGGCTGGGAGAAGTTAAGCGGTCGGTAACGTAAACCCGGCCTTCGGCGACGGTGGGGCCGCTGTAGCCATTTGCAATTTTGACACGCCAGCGGATTGGTAAGTGCCGGCCTTCAAATTTCTGAACAATATCTTTTTCCCGCCAAACGCCGTCCCGATTGGGACCTCGCCACTGAGGCCAATCCGCGGCGAAAGCCTGAATGTGAAACAGCAGGCCGATTATAATTGCGAATATTGATTTTTCACTCAAGACCATTTATTAGCCTCACTGAAAAATTGGGTTTGATTGGGTTTGTTTTCACCAAGTGTCCAATTGTATTTATTTTCATAAGCCGTCTGTAAATAGATACTTACGTTCATCTGGCAATCCTTGAAATTGGGTTTGTTTTGTTTAGAACAGAAGACAGATGACAGAGGACTGATGACAGAAGATACCCGCTCCCCCGATATGCGTCGAGGACAAGTTTCGCGGACATAAGTTTGGGATTCGGCAGCGATGAGCTGTTCCTCCGGATTTATGATTGACGATTTATTGTAATTCTAATCCATTAGTTTTATGTGTATTATACCATAAAAATGGTTTGAAATCGAGTGAAATCCTGAAAAATGTCCGACACTCGAAGCGCGTATCGCGTATTGCGTAGATCGAAGCACTAAATCCGAAGGTCTAAACAGAGATAAACCTCAAATGAGAAAGAAAAGCAAACATGGCCGAAGGCCTGACGGTTTTCACTGTCAGACGTCATGTTGACATACAGAGGACACGTTACGGGGTTAGCGGTATCTCTTTCATTATTCTCCTAACTTTTGCTCAGCCACGTAGATATTTCGTATCATTTTCGTATTCCCACATGATTGGTGCGATTCATCGCAACCTACGGCTTTGTAAATCAATAAGTTAGTATTGAGAAATATTCAGGTAGCCTGGGTAAATTCCTTGATAGGATGGTGCAGCCATAATGAAAAAGGTCTTTTTAGACAGTAAGGAGCCCTTACGTGGTTAGCGGTGTATCCTTCATTATTATCTCTTACATCTTACTATCATATGAATTCAATTCAATCGCTCATAGCGCAGTCAGTTTTTTAAACAACTTTTCGTTCTCCAAGGCGCCAAGTTCGGCAAAGCCGCAGAGGACACTCTCAAAAAAGTCAAGAGTCTTAATCCCCCACTTACGTCCTCCCTCTCGCTTAGCCGTTAGAAAGAATAAGTAAGTGAAATCGTGACCTCTCATATTGTTGCGGGGGTCGGAATGCAGTTTCTTGCTCAAACGCTGCGTCATTTCTTTGAACTGCACGATAGATTTGATCTTTCCATTCGACATGAGACTGCTCTTCAAAAATGCTTCCGCCTTGAATCCTATCGTTGTTCCGTCCCAGTTAGTATACCCCTTGATGTCAACAAATCGCATGGACCAACTCAACTTTTCATTGCTTAAGCGCATTACGTATATGGTCTGAAGCACCTCCTGCATATTGCGCATCAGAGCAGAAGTGGAAACAGAAAAGTTACACAGAGTAAATTCGTGGACTTTTTTGATGCATCTCTCGTCGAACAGGTACATCTCAAGGGAGGTATAATCAGTGTATTGGAGAAAATCATTTTTTCGACACCGTTTGAGATGCCGATCGAAATCAGTGTCTGCGATGCATACCACTGTGAGGTTGCGGCCACTGAACCGCCTTGATAAGATTTCCGACAAGAGGATGACCGCGTCATGGTTTGAATTGCTTTGTAAACCTTCTATCCTAAAGAGTTCAGAAGGAAGCTCGACCGAATCTATGCGACGAACGCGGACATCACTTCTTCCCTTTCGGTCCAAGAACCACCTTATGAGATTACAATCATTTCGTCCTTCAACGTACACATCCTTGAGTGTTGGCTCCAATTCATAGAGCGCCAACAGCTCTTGGAGGGTGCGTTTAATCGGGATTATATCCATCCTAAAACTCCATGTTCTCGAGCTTTACCACCCTCTCCATGTGCTGGGACAGAATTTCAAGACTATGGGTAGCAAACACAAACTGCACGGAGCTGTCTTCAATACAGTCCAAAAGAGAACCAATGAGATTGCGTTGCCACTTCACATTGAGTGAAATCTCAGGTTCGTCTATGATGAAAATACTCTGCCTATCGAGGGCTGTTATGGCATTGGAGAATAGTAATAAAAGATGTCTCTCTCCAGAGGACAACATTGCTGGCTCAAGGTTATCCTTGTTCTGAGATCTGATGCTTAGCCCCGCGCGAATGTGAAACAGTATCTCCTTATGCACAAAAAAAGAATTGATCTTCCCAACGAAACGTTCAATAGTTTTTTGTATATCACTCAAAGCATCAAGCTTTGCCTCTAAGCTATCAAGGTAAGGGACAATTATCGGTCTTATATCCTTGAACTTTGCAACGGACGCCTTTTCTATGGAATCCAGGAGCTTTTGGCCCCGGAACGTAGGGGTCAAACCATACGTGTGGAAATCTCTGTTGCGCCGCTCTATACCTTTGATACGCTCAACCAGATGTTCCCTTCTAGTCGCTTTTCTCCGGACCGCCTTTGGGGTTTCACCTGCTATATTCTCGACGATATCAGAGAATATCTCATACACATCTGATTCTCCCCGAGTGGAACTTCGAAACGCATGGTCTCGCATCCAGGCACGCAATCGCCTGAGAGAATCTTCAAGAAGACGAATGGAAATCTGTTCAGGCCCAATGTCCTCTGGTGCCCGGATTGTAAAATGGCCTAATGCTCTTTCGTAGAACGTCTCTTCAGACCGTATTCCTCTGGAAAAGTAACGTCTTAACGATTTTGGAGATGTAATTTGAACAGTACGGTCGTCACCAAGAAGATACATGGATAGATTGAGAGCTTCTACAGCTTCAAGGAACTCTTTGTTCTCTTTATCCTTCGGACCGCCAGATTTAACAGAGTTTTCACTGTCCGCTATGAACTCAGTCTTGCTTATCAGGTCGTTCGCATTTGCCAACTCCATCAAAAATGACCCTATGAGAGACTCTGATTTGCGGTAGGCTCTTAGTGTATAACCATTGCTGAAGAAAATCTTCACCTCTCGGAACTTGGTACAAGCCACAAACGTCTTGTGTCCCTCAGAGACCTCGCAGGCAAGAAGATGAAATATCAACCTTAACAGAGTCGTTTTACCCGACCCGTTGTCTCCATATATTATAAGGACTTCGCTTATCTTAGTGTTTTTGTCTTTTGGGATGGCGTAATTGAATAATCCGAATAGGTCGCGTACCAAAACCTGGCTTATCGTGACTTTTTTCTGAGTCTTCATAGTCTGATTCCTTTAAACTTTAAAGTGCATTTACGCTGAGTGATTCGATACTACCTTATAGCCATGAGATTGTCTCAATGCAAAAAAGTGAAGTAAAAATAACTACTAAACTTCCAAGGCTTTCTCACGGCTTAAAGTGCCGCTGAACTCAGTGCTGCGAGCAGAATTATAGTTGAATTTTCGGAAACACCTTACTTATTTATCCCTTTCATTGAGGTCCTTTCGATTCTTGTAAAGGATTTTGGTGGGCTGAAGCCCACCCTACATTATAAATATACATCATCCTGCTGTTGCATTTCCGCTGCTGTGGTTCCCCGCACCAAATGACGTAAGCTTGCCGAACCTTCGATTGCACTCAGGACAAGTTTGGTGCAAGGCAAGTGTAATTATAGTTGTTTCGGCAAGAAGGGCAAGGAAAAAAGACAGGATATCAGGATACCAGAATATCAGGGTAACAGGAGGCAGGGTATCAGGAAATCAGGGGACCAGGAGGCACTATTAAGAATTGGTGCGATTCATCGCACCCTACCTGCTAAATCCTAAATCCGAAACAATATCGAATTTTAGAAATCTCAATTTTCAAAACAAAAAGTAATGAGTAATACCAATTATAGTAAAAAATTGCCGAAAAAATTACTATATTTACTGGAAGGGCCTGGATTCCTGCTTTCGCAGGAATGACAATTTCGGGTAATCGGAAAACAATAAATAGAATTGGTAGAAGAAGTATATCAGGGCAACCACGTGGGGTTGCCCCCTACGTGTGCCACAATCTTCAAATCATACAAGTCTTTCCAGCCCGGATTGATGCTTTCTATTAACTCAATCTCTATGGCTGCGGAGGTAATTCCAACGGCGGAAATTTTACCTCTTGGGCTTTGTTTACCCAGGCAGGGTCTCCATATACGCCGGCCTTGCTGTAATCGAAGGGCTTAAATCCAGTCTTCAGGGCAGGGGAGTTTGGCTTCAGATGAAAAACAAAATTTTCCGCATCAACGAACATCGGGTCCGCTACAATCGAGCCTTCATCGTGACCTTTCTGCTGCCATTCTGCAAATGTCAAGCTGGCGGGTCTCACTTCCTGGCCGGAAGCGTTCCAATAGCAGTTGTTTTGCATTTTGACTTTGACTTTCGTCCAGGGGCCGGACAGCAATGGGCCTGTATTCCAATAGACGATGTTATTTTCGAAAGTAAAAGATAAATGCTCCTCTACCCGCGTGGCCTGGATTTGGTGCTGTTCGCTAAAGGCTAATATATTATTGCGAATCACATTTTCCCTGCCGTAGTGCTGGTGGAAACCGCCGGTCTTGGTATTATAGACCAGATTATTTTCCATAACGATACCCGTGCTGCCCTCATCGGTATAAAGTCCCCAGCCGCCGTAGGTGTAGGAATAGATATCGTGAAAAACATTATTGCTAACGACAGTTCCCTGCGAAGGTCCGAGCGTATAAATACCGCCCATATCGCTCAGCACGCCCCAGCCGATATGGTGCACGTGATTGAAACTGATGTTATTGCGTTTTGCCAAGCTTTCATCGTACCCCCAGCGCCAGCCGACCGAAAGACCTGTATAGAAAAGGTCGCCGACGTCGTTGTGCGTAACGGTGTTGTCGCCGCTTTGGCCAATCCAGACGCCCACCGCGGATGTATAAACGCGGCCGCCTGAGCGGATAATATTATTGTCAACCGTAATATGACTCGTCCTGGATGCCTGGTCGGGACGAATACTTCCTTCGCCGATTCGCACGCCCCCAGCGCCTAAGTCGTAAAGGTAGCAGCGCTCAAGCCGACAGTTACGACAACCTTGACGAAACCACACGCCATACGTCGCGATGTGGCTTATTTCGCAATCCTCCAGCGCTATATTATGCGCCCCGTCGGCCATTATGGCGGCTTCAATAACGTATGCAGCCTGAAACGGCGCATAACCACTTGGCGGCAGCAGCAATTGGTTGTGGTGAAAGGTCAGACCTTTCAATTTGATATGTTCAACGAATTGTTGCGGCTGGGGCTTTCCTTCGAAGATAACGAATTTCTGAATCACCGGCGCCACAACATCAGCCTTAGTCATATCCTCGTCCGGCAACGGCTTGTAGTAGAGGTTGCCGTTGCGGGCAAGAAACCATTCGCCGGGAGCATCGAGAGCGGCTTTGAAATTCTCCAAGTGAAAAGGGGTGTTCTTCGGCCAGCCGGAGTAACTCTTGAGCTTCTCCCCCTCGGTAATAATTGTATTGGCTGTCGTGTCAATCTCCGTCAAAAACCGGCGGGTGATACACCACTTATGATAGGCCATTAAAGTAACATCGCGAAGCTCCCGGCTGTCAAGATTTCGCAGAGGCACAAGAGTATCCGGACTTACCTGTGTAGTTCGCCGATATTTGTCCTGACTTCCATCGAGAGGAACTTCAGAAGTTTCACCCATATAGTGATAGAACTTATTCGGGGTGCGAGCACGAACTGCCCGACGACCGGCCACGAATAATTGTTCGAAATACCACTCACCATTAGCAACCTGCGGAATATGGGTCTGCCAGATGCCGTTTTCGCCGCGTTTGAAGCCTGTAATCACCCGCCCGCCGGTGAAAACCGGCCTGGCGCCATCAGCCGCTTCGTAGCTAATCGGGCATTCATTCGTCCCACTGTCTTCAGGGACTAATATAAAAGGCTCACTGAGGATGTACGTTCCATCCTGAATAATGACCTGCACCGGCTCTGTGATTGTCCCCGTTGATTTCAAATGTCGAATCTTATCCCGCGCACCTGCCAGAGAAGCCGCCGGCCCGTCGGTGCGTTTTCTGTTCGGCTGTGCCAAACGGCCCGACCATTGGTCATTACCCTCTGCGGAAACGTACAGAGTAATAGCTTCGGCACATTGAACCAGAAAAACCAAAAGCAACACTCCGAACAAAAAAGACCTCGAACTCGAATTCAGCTCTCTCATATTATTTCACCTCTTTGTTTACAGCGACAATACAAGTAAAGAATATTCCCGCGCAGTCATTTATTTAAGCAAGTACCTCAGCCGATATAATATTTCATTTGCAAACCGCTGCCCAAACACTTCAAGCTGTGAGATTCTCCCATTCTATTCCAACTTTCTTGAGAGCGTAACCAAGCTCACACATATAGTTGCCATAGCAGGTCATCCAGTGGAAGCCGGGCATCCGCTCGGCTAAAGTTCTACTGCTACAGGAAAAGCGAATATCGATTTGCGAACGGCAGATATCCATAAACGGAGCATCGACAATCTCGCCGAGCAGACCGACCCATCGCTTGATGAGAAAATCGGGGGCAATGTTGGTAACTATCTGGCCTTTGTGCATCTGGACCTTCGGTGCTGCGCCGTAATCCGACTCGAAGTGGGTCATAATCCGTGCCGGCTCAAATGTTTTGCCGTCCATCTTCCGAGGGGCTGTACAATGGGCAAGTGTAATAAGCCCATCGTGCGGGTAGGTGGGGTCGTTCAGGAATACCGGTTTTCCTGAAATGTTTGCCAGCAGCACACCGGAAGGTATCACCACAAAGTCCGACTCACAAAAGGCCAGGTATCCGGCGTCGTTTAGAATGTTTAGCGTCAGACAGGCTGAGGTTTCAGCAATCGGCATAATTGTACCCATGCAACCATTGATTGTAATTGCCCTGCAATCGGCTTCTTTCATCATCCCTCGAAATATCTGCTCCAGCAGGAAGGCGTTATCTACAAATTGACGCTTGGTTTCCAGCGTGACATCGCGTGATTTCAGATATAACGCGGCCCGTCTTTGGGCACGCTCGACCGCATTTTGGTCCGCCCGCGCTTCCTTTATCAGTCTGCCCAACTCATCGTACGATACCGTCTGCATATCAAACAGCCACTTCTCTCTAACCAGATTGGGAACGACATCTTTTGGCTGTGCCCAGGCGTCTGGCCCGCCGATTGCTATAATCCGAGTCCCCATTGTGTTACGCAGACCGCACAGCGCGCGCAGCCGCCAAAGGAGCTCATCCTGGCTGTCGATTACCACATCGCCATTATCAATCCCTTTAAGGGCGAGGGTGTCGGTGTGCTGCCGCAGATAGCGTGGGCTGATTATCTCATACCACAAATAGACGGGGCCGGACTTATGACGGCAAAAGAAGATAATGTCTTTGCCGTGCTCGGCCAGCCTGGCGAAAGTATCCATTCCACCACCAGCAGCATAGAGCAGAAACACATCAGCTATGTCGAGGTCGCTTAGCCCGGATAAATCTCCGACCCCCTTAATACCTTCGGGCTTTAGAAACTCGACCGGGAAATCGGCTTCGCTCTGAAGCTTGCTCAACTCGCGTTGAATCTGGGCCACTTCATTGGAGGCATCCTGTTCGGTTTGGATACCACCCCAACTGCGCCAACTGGTTTGGTGCTGGCGCTGTGGTGTGCTATAGACAAGAATCGGCTTGACCTTCAACGCACGGCGCTTCGGGGCCGTATCATTTTGCTCAGCCGCTGAAACAACTGACCAGCTCAAGCCTGTAATTGCCGCGCTTGCCAAAGCCACCGAGCTCACACCCTGCAGGAATCCTCTCCGGCTTAACCCATTAGCCGAATGGTCGTGACCACAAGGGCAGCATGTGCTCCGCGGCACATCTGCTTTATTAGATTTCTTAATCATTGTGTATCCTCCTTTCTACAGATACAGTTTTCATTTACCGAGAAAGTATAATCCAAAGCCAAAGGACTTAAAAGAAAAAAAGTCCACCTATAGGTTTATTTGGAAGTCGTTTTTACATCGCCTGAATGCCGATGCAACACGAATACAAAACACTGAATATAGCTATAACAAGGCAGTAGAACTTTTCATTAATAAAAAATACTACTATATGCATTTCAGCACTCAAAAAATTCGTGCAATTTTTGAAATCTGTGTTTATAATACGGAATTATGAAATTACCCAAGTTGCAAAAACCGGAAAAATATGTCGGGTTGTATATCTTTGACTTCGGCGACCACGCCGGTGTCGGCTTCACCGCTGAAGAAATAGCTGAGCTTTTAGAAAGCGAAAAATACAAGCACGGCAAAGTCTATAAAATACACAGGGCCTACCCCGACGGCAGGCTCGAATTAAAAGGCGTCCCGGCGCAAACCTTTCAGCTTGAGGCAGGGATGCTCTTTTATTCGAGTTCTCTGGAAACCGCCAGAGGAGACTTCAAGAAACTCGTTGCTTTAGCTGTCTGGACAGCACCCCCCTGCCGGGCCAAGGTGCATCTGGCTAAATACGATGATGATAAATTCGCAGTGGCTCTTATTTATCCAGCCGAGTACGATGATGAGGTCAGCTCATGGCTTTTAGAAGGCCAATACAAAACCGGCGGTGCCGCCGAAGGCGGCGTCGAAGCGGTGCAAAGATACTATAATTACAAGCCGGAAATTCTCGATAGACATCAATTGTTCGGCAAATCCGAAGCGATAAGCAGGACCGGCCAGGAGCTGTTAGCCGGTCTAAAATTAGCCGTGCAAAGATAATTTATAGTTGTTAGACAATAGTGAATTGCATCCTGAATAAACCGCGAATCATGAGTGGGCGTGTACGAACCAAGATAAATTCATTTATCAGCTTGCTTACGGCTGTCCTGTTGACAGTATTCAGCAGGTCGCCGGCCAGACCCGGTGCAAACGATTTGAAACGAATGGAGTTCAAATCCAGCACACAACGTTTGGGGATACGATTTAGCGAAAGGATTCGTGATGTCTTTCGGCTTAGATGGATAAAGAAAAGTTGAAATATAAAAAATCATTTGAACCTTAAAGTTAGACAGGTTTTGAATTTTAAGATTTAATTTTGTATTTTTCATTCAGGTTTTTTGTTTTTGGTGTTGGAGTTTTTATGGCCGAATTCCACATACATCCGCCACCTGGAAATGTTCCCGTGCTTAGCGAAAACGCTCTGATGGTCCTGCGAAGCAGATATTTAATCAAGGACCATCACGGCAAGTGCATCGAGACGCCGGCTCAGCTTTTCAGCAGGGTGGCATCACTGGTAGCCGAAGCTGAAGGCAAATACGGAGCCGACAGCGGAGAAATCAGACAGTGGCATCGAAAATATTACGATTTGATGGCATCGTTAAAATTTTTGCCTAACTCGCCCACGCTTATGAACGCACAAAGGCGGGGAATGCTCAGTGCCTGCTTTGTGCTGCCGATTGAAGACAGCATAGAAGGGATATTCGAGGCGATTAAGCAGACTGCCCTGATTCAGCAGGCCGGCGGGGGAACGGGATTTTCCTTCGACAGATTAAGGCCGACAGGCGACCGCGTCGCCTCCAGCGGCGGGACAACATCGGGGCCGATAAGTTTTTGGCGCGTCTTTTCCGAAACGACAAACGCAATTCAGCAGGGTGCTTTTCGCCGCGGTGCAAATATGGGCATAATGAGTGTCGAACATCCGGATATACTGAAATTTCTGCACGCCAAGCAGAACCTCCAGGCCTTCACGAACTTCAATATCTCCGTCAAAATCACCGATGACTGGATGAAAAAGGTTCTAAAATCCGGCAAAACTTTGCATATCGTAAAAAATCCGCGCACTCAGCAGAGATACTTATTGCCGCGTCGAGTCGATATTACAAACTACACAATAAATGATTTGCAAAAACTGACCGGCAAAGGCAAACCTTCCCCTAAACGAGCAGGCCAATTTTACACCGTTAGTGACATCTGGAAGATGATTATTAAGTGCGCGCATAAAACCGGGGAACCAGGCGTGGTTTTTATCGACCGAATCAACCGTGACAATCCGACTCCTTCACTGGGTCAAATAGAAGCAACAAATCCCTGCGGTGAACAGCCTTTGCTGCCTTATGAGGCCTGCACGTTAGGCAGTATCAATCTTACGAAATTCGTTAGCTTCGCCAACGACAAAGCAGAAATGGATTGGGAAGCACTGGCTAAGACCATAAGATTAGCTGTACGATTTCTGGACAATATTATCGATGTGTGTGAATATCCGGTCAGAGATACTGTTCGCCTGGCGCAAGGCAACCGCAAAATCGGCTTGGGCGTTATGGGCTTTGCGGACTGCTTATTTCTGCTGGGGATACCATACGATTCCCAGCAGGGTATCGAATTCGTCTCGGAGCTTATGAGCTTCATCAACGAAAACGCACACAAGGCCAGCGGAGAGCTTGCGGATTTACGCGGGCCATTTCCAAATTGGAGTTACAGCACGTGGCGGACCAAAAGAAAGAAAAAGGTCCGCAACGCTTCTATTACCTGCATAGCACCGACCGGCACGATAAGTATCATAGCAGATTGCTCTTCCGGCATAGAGCCGGTCTATTCACCGGTATTTATCCGCCGGATTTTAGACGACTCAAAAATCCTGCAAATAAATCCATTTTTCAAAAAGATAGCAGAAAAACATGGTTTTTACAGCAAGAAGCTGGAAGACCAGATTGCCAAAACGGGCAGTATTCAAAAAATTGCCGAAATCCCTGTCGATATTCGCAGAATTTTCAGATGCGCATACGATATCAAGTCACAATGGCATATTCGAATGCAGGCAGCTTTTCAGCAACACTGTGACGCAGCGGTCAGTAAGACTATAAATCTGGGCGAAAAGGTTACGACAGCCGCTGTTGATAAGGCCTATAAATTGGCTTATGAGCTTGGTTGTAAAGGGGTTACAATTTATCGCCGGCACAGCCGAGATAGTGAGCCGATGAGTCTGTTTTAACGCACAGCACAGGACATCCAACTGAGCACCTGACAAATGTGGAATTTCGTAGAAAGATTCTGCTTGACGAAAAGGCGGCTAATCTGGTATAAATAAAAAAGATTAAATGTCTGGATTTTACTCTTCAGCCGGGCAAAATTATTGTGATTTTCGAATAGAGGAGGAGTTATTATGCATCATATATCGTGCGAGACACAGCTTTGGAGCAAGAATTCTGTGTTTCGCAAGTGAGGTTTTTTGCATCTAATTAACAACCTATAATTATTTCAAAGGAGGACTATTATGTATAAGAAATTGATTTATTTGGCTTCTTTTGTTTTTGTGCTAAGTGCGGCTCTGACGAGCACGGCCAAAGCAGAACTCATTGGCTGGTGGAGGTTTGATGAAGGCTCCGGGACCGTTGCCACGGACCTTAGCGAGTATGGCAACGACGGCACCCTCCAGGGTAACCCACAGTGGGTGAATGGAAAATTCGGAAAGGCTTTGCAATTCGACGGCGTTGATGACTGGGTGGAGATACCACACGCCGAAATCCTGACGGTGGACAATGAAGTTACCGTAATGGCGTGGATAAATGCCAAAAGGCATACCGGCCCCAATAACGAAACCTGGCAGGGGATTGTTGCAAAGTCTAACAGTCCGCGGTCCTATAGCCTTTACACTGAGGCCAGCGGTGCGCTTCACTTTAGTACAACATCAACCGTAACTAATGCTTATGTTGGTACTCTCAGCACCGGGCAAGTGCCGCTTAACGAATGGGTACACGTTGCTGCGATGGTGGTAGGCGGCCAACACCAGTATTACATCAATGGAGAACCCGCTGGTACAAGCGGCTCAGGAATTGTGCTACCTGGGAAAACAGATTTGGCTAATGTTCTTATCGGCAGGACATGGGAGGGCAATCGAGAATTTCTCGGGATGATTGATGACGTTCGCATCTACAATGAAGCGCTGACACAGGATGAGATTCAGAGTAATATGCAAGGTGCAGGAATGCCGTACGCCTTTGGTCCAACTCCGACTGACGGTTCTCTCCATGCCGACACATGGGCGAGCCTTAACTGGCGGGCGGGAGATGGCGCAGCCTCGCATGATGTCTATTTCGGCGAGAATTTTGTCGATGTGAACGAAGGCGCCGAAGGCACATTCTATGGCAACCAGGCAACAACGTTTTTTGTTGTCGGCTTTCCCGGATTTCCATACCCGGAGGGCCTCATTCCAGGCACGACCTACTACTGGCGGATAGATGAGCTTGAGGCCGACGGTACCACAAAACACAAAGGGAATGTTTGGAGCTTTATGGTGCCCCCCAAGACTGCTTATAACCCTGTCCCTGCTGATGGTGCCGAGCTTATAGACCCGAGTGTGAAGCTTAACTGGACGGCAGGTTTCGGAGCGAAACTGCACTATTTCTATTTAGGCGACAATTTTGACGATGTGAATAAAGCCAAAGGGGGACTCCCACAGGGGACTACAACCTATACGCCCGGCCCACTTAAATTTGCCAAGACTTACTACTGGCGAGTCGATGAGTTTGATGCCTTTGCCACGCATAAAGGCCATGTGTGGAGCTTTACTACTCAGGGCGCCGTCGGAGGTCCGAACCCATTTGACGGCGCGGTGGATATAAAGCAGATACCGGTTCTTAGCTGGTCGCATGGAGTCTATGCTGCTTCGCACCAGGTCTATTTCGGCACAGATAAAGAGGCCGTACGCAATGCCAATGCCAGCTCACCGGAGTATAAAGGCACAGGGGTCCTTGGTTCTGAGATCTTTGAACCGGGAAAACTTCTGTGGGATACGACCTACTACTGGCGTATTGATGAGGTCAATAACGTCAATCCCGACAGTCCGTGGATAGGCAAAATCTGGAGCTTCACGACAGCTAACTTTCTTATCGTGGATGATTTTGAGGACTACGATGCCGGCGAGAACCAGATATGGTACGCCTGGAAAGACGGGCTTGGCTACGGCACGCCGGGCACTCAGCCATATTCTGCCGGTAACGGGACCGGCTCAGCAGTGGGCGATGAAAGCACCGGTTCTTATTGTGAGGAAACTATCGTTCACGGAGGCAGCCAGTCGATGCCGTTATACTATGACAACAATCAGCAGGGCAAGTTCAAGTATTCAGAAGCAGAGCTAACGTTGAGCTATCCGCGTGACTGGACTGAAAACGGTGCTAACAAGCTGTCGATTTGGTTCAGAGGCAATCCCGCAGGCTTTGTCGAGGAGCCGGTAGGCACCTATACGATGAGCGCTTCCGGCGCAGATATCTGGGGTCAGTCCGATGAGTTCCGCTACGCCTACAAACAACTGTCCGGCGACGGGGAGATTTCAGCGCGGGTGCTCAGCGCAACCAACACAGACGGCTGGGTCAAGGCCGGCGTGATGATTCGCGAGACGCTGGACCCCAGTTCCAAACATGCCATTATGGCGATAACACCAACAGTGAGCCATGGAGTGGCTTTCCAGAACCGGGTAACTACCAGCGGCGATTCGTTTTCAGCACACCACGATGTAGGCCTGTCTTATCCTCTTTGGGTCAGATTGGTGCGCCAAGGCAGTCAGATAACGGCTTATTATTCGCAGAACGGCGTTAACTGGGTGCAGGTGCCGCCCGGCACCGGCGGCGACGCGTCCCGGAATCCGCAGACTATCTTAATGAATGCAAATGTCTATATAGGTCTGGCCCTGACCAGCCATAACGCAGATGCCACATGCGTGGCCGTATTCTCCGATGTCAAGACTACCGGTGCGGTTAGTCCAACGATATGGACTCACGAAGGTATCGGCGTAACTATGGCGAGCAACAATGCTGAGCCGTTGTATGTTGCTCTTAACGGCAATGCGGTGGTCGTTCATGATAATCCGAATGCATCGTTGATAAATGAGTGGACCGAATGGAATATCGACCTGCAGGCTTTTGCAGGCCAGGGCGTGAACCTTGCCAATGTCAATACGATTGCTCTTGGATTAGGCAATAAGAAAAACCCGCAGGCCGGCGGTTCAGGCACAATGTACTTTGACGATATTCGGTTGTATCGGCAAGCAGAGGCGGTGCCTTAAAGCGGGATTTCGCTGAGCAATTAGAATTACGTGGCTGATATAAAAGATTTGTGTAATTTCGGGGCCTATACCGAAGATTCGGTATAGGCCTTTTTAATTGGCTCCACCAAAGAACGATGGAACCGCAACATTAGCGATTAGCTATTGATTATGTTCTGGCAAAGTGGCAAAATAGTAATGAGAGTTATGATACGCGGCGGACGAAGAGAAATGAAGGTGCGGCTGGGGACAGCTTTTAAGCCGAGGACAAAGTGACGGGTTGAGTAAGTGAAATGAAAATTATAAGTAAAGCTATATTCTATATTTTAATATGTTGTACGGTAAGTCTTGCTCTTAGCAAAGAACAAACAGCAGAAACTATTGTCTATCGTGGGGCCAGTGACGCATCCGCGGCAGTGGCTGTAACCGAAGATATGTTCATAGCTGCCGACGATGAGAACAATACATTGAGAGTTTATAAAACCACAAAAGAGGGATTGCCTCTTTTTTCTTTTGATATGACAGAGTTTCTTGGAATCGAGCCGGAATACCCGGAGGCGGATATCGAGGGGGCAACGATGATTGGCCAGCGTATCTATTGGATTACCTCGCACGGCAGAAATAAAGATGGGAAAATGAGACCTAACCGGTATCGTTTTTTCGCCACAACTATAAAAATCGATAATGGCAACGTTACTATTAGTCCTGTCGGCAAACCGTGCAAAACACTTATTCATAGTTTGGTGAAGACTGAAACTATGCGACATCTGGGATTAGACAAAGCGACACAATTCGATGAAACCGAGCTTACTAAGAAGGAACGCCAAAGGCTCGCCCCCAAAGAAGAAGGTCTTAATATCGAGGGGCTTTGTGCATCGGCTGATGGCAAGACAATCTATATCGGATTTCGAAATCCCCGCCCGATTGACATAGCAACTGGCCATAGAAAAACGCTTGTTGTGCCTTTGAATAATCCCAAGCAGGTGATTGAAAATGGCGAAGCACCAATTTTTGGTGAGCCGATATTGTGGAATTTGACAGGTCTGAGCATAAGGAGTATGGAGTATTCCTATTTTCATAAGGCATATTTCATTATAGCTGGTGATGCCGATGAAAGCCCAAAGTGTGCTTTATACCGCTGGTCAGGTGAAAGAGAAAAAAGGCCGGTATTAGTGCGGCAATTAAATCAAAAAGATTTTACACATGAGGCACTGATTACCTTTAAGAATTCGAATAAATTTTTGGTGCTCAGTGATGATGGGACACTGGAAGTCAAGGTCAGCGGGGCGTGGGAGTGTATGGAAGGCGAATTCCGTAAAGATGGGACCTCTCTGAATAAATACCTGCTCGACCCTAAGAAAAAGACTTTTCGGGGAATCTGGCTGGAGCCTTAAATAAAAAGGCCGACCTCAAAGCACCAAATTAACAGCTTAGAAAAAACTCCAAGTTAAATCCGTTGCAAAATATTTTTGGACAGAAAAAAAATTACTTGAAAAAAAGAAATAAGCTATAATGTTGGGAGGTTAGCCTGTGGTTGAGAGTCTGTAATGTAAATTTAGGAGCAATTATGTCAGGTCATTCACACTGGGCAGGAATAAAATATAAAAAGGCGGCTGCCGATGCAAAACGCGGCAAGATATGGAGCAAAGTGGCTCGAATGATAATAGTCGCAGCCAAGAACGGCGGCGGGGACCCGTCTGCGAATCTGGCTTTACGATACGCAATCGACAAAGCCAAAGCAGCCAATATGCCAAAGGATACGATTGAAAAGGCAATCAAAAAAGGAACCGGTGAGGTAGAGGGTGTCCATTTTGAAGAAGTACTCTACGAGGGTTATGGGCCGAGCGGCGTGGCTATAATGGTCGAGGCCCTGACAGATAACCGTAACCGGACTACGCCGGAAATTAAAAGGCTGTTCGAAAGACACGGCGGCTCATTAGGAACAAGCGGATGCGTGAACTGGATGTTCAGCAAGAAGGGATTTATTACAGTTAATACTGCCAGCGCCGATGAAGAACAGCTTTTGGAAATTGCCCTGAGTGCCGGTGCTGATGATATGCAAACCGTAGGAGATGTTTTCGAGATAACCTGCGAGCCGGGCGCTTACGAGGAGCTAAAAAAGACACTGCGGGAAAAAGAAATAGCTACGGAGGTAGCTGAAATTTCAATGGTGCCTCAAAATACTATTCCTATCAACGATGCGCAGACGGCCAAGAAAATTATTTCACTAATGGAGACCTTCGAGGACCATGACGACGTCCAAAACGCATACTCAAACTTCGACATACCCGAAGAAATAATGACCCTTATATCATAGTTAACTTTCGCACTTTTTGTAAGCATTTAAGCTGCCGCAGTATATGCACTTTTTCTCCGCCTCAATCCTCTTGTCGTTCCGAGCGGAGCGAAGAATCTCTCTCACTCAATTGTAAATCGGAAATCTCTTCGCCTCTTTCCCATCCGCTGCCCCAACCGCTCCCCCCACCTTCATACCGAGTTCGATTATCGCAAACAGTAGTAACATGTATTTCTCCCGTATACCACCCACCAAGGCAAATTTAATGGATTCTATTTGACACCAGAAATAATTCTAGTTATGCTATATGATTACATAAGAGTAAACGTTTTTACTTTAGACTATTTGGGTCAGACGACATAATGCCATTTGAACGCTGGGGATATCAATTTGACGGTGCATATACCTCTCCGGATTCTTTAGAACCTCTGCCGGGTGTTTACGTTATCTGGTGTAGATCTCAAGAAGGTACTTGGCAAGTCTTAGATATTGGAGAATCAGAGGATGTCCGGGATCGCACGAGCAACCACAACCGCCTATCTTGCTGGCTTGCGAACTGTCAAGGGACAATATATTATTCCGCAACGTATACACCCAATATGGGAAAAAATAAGAGGCTCGAGATAGAAAACGAAATACGGCGTCTAGAACGGCCGGTGTGCGGTCAACAGTAGAAATCTTAGCCAGAAAGTTTCTGCCTTCGCTTCACGAACGGGTTGCTTATGTTATCTATTTGTGAAGATGCAATATAGAATAGAAAGAATATGACTATCGCCAGTCACTTTCCAATTCCCACTCTCAATGATACACCTACGGACTTTGACAAATTGTTTGCGTTGGGAAATACGGTTCTTGCGGACGCCGGTCATGTTATTTTCGACTTTTCTGAATGTCAATTTTTGCGCCCAAACGCTATCGCTTTTTTGGGAGGAATAGCTCGTCTTATAGAAAGTAAAGGCCGAAAAGTCCAGTTTGATTTCAATACGGCACATGATAAAGTTTTGACTATCCTCCGGCAAAATAACTTTGCCCATTTCTTCGGCCACCCGGTCTTCTTAGGTCCTGGTAGTTCGGTTCCATATAGGGAAGATAGAACTGACCTAAACCACCAAACAAATCTCAAGGATGATATAATAAGCTACTTGTCCAACGATTGGCTGGGGCATGGTTGGGTACACGTCAGCCCGAGACTCAGAAATGCAATCGTTGGCGTCGTGTGGGAAATCTACGACAATGCCTTTGAGCACGCCAATTCCAGCATCGGGCTTTACAGTTGTGGTCAGCATTTTCCCAGGTTGCGTATCCTCCAATTAGCTGTAGCAGATTTTGGGATAGGAATCCCAGAGAATGTGAGACGTTATTTGCGCAGGCACCTTCCCCCGGCACTTTGTCTAAGATGGGCATTTCAAGAGGGGGCATCCACCAAAAAGCAAGAAACAGGACGTGGTCTTGGACTCAAATTGTTGAAAGATTTCGTGAACCTGAATCATGGCATGCTTGAAATCTACAGCCAGAATGGGTATGCTCTTATACGTGATAAAAAAGAGAGATTCCATAATATAAAGAATTCACTACAAGGAACAATTGTGAATATAAAAATTCGTTGCGATGAGAGCTATTATTGCTTCGCCGACGAAAATTCTGTCGGTCCATTGTTTTAAAGGACTAAATATGTTCAAAATGAAAATTTCTGATCTCGTTGGAGAGCACTGTGTAACATCAGAGGATGGGCAGAAAGTATATAATCAGATCGTCCCCATGCTGAAGGCTAATAAGAAAATCTGCCTAGACTTCGATGGAGTTAACGTTTTCGCCTCTCCCTTCTTCAATTTCGCTGTTGGGCAACTGCTTAAGGATTTCAGTTCAGATAAATTGAATGATCTGCTTACTGTTAAAAATTTGAAAACTGACGGGTTTTCAGTTTGGAAGCGGGTTGTTCAGAATGCTAAAGAGTACTACCAAAATCCAAAGGCGAAAGAAGCTTTTGACACTACGATAGAACAAGAGGCGGAGGAGGAATAGTGCCTATCAACTACATAATTGCCGCAGAAGTCGTGGATGTAAGACAGGATAGTCCAAATAGCACCGATACCTTTCTCGTTGACTCGAATGTTTGGTACTGGTTAACTTATACCAAGGCGAGTTTGGTCGAGGGCTATGGTGCCAAGCGTCGCACCCTTGATTATTCGGCGTTCTTGAATAAGGCTATTGCTCAGAGAGCACAACTTTATCGCTGCGGATTATCCTTGGCTGAACTTGCACACTTAATAGAAAAGTCGGAACGTGAGATTTTTGAGAAAACGCATGGCGAAATACGTCTGAAGGAGTTTAGGCACAACTATCCTCAGGAACGATCAAGTATCGTATCCGAAGTAATAGCAGCTTGGGGTCAGGTAAAATCAATGGCCTCCCCTTTGAATCTTCTACTCAATGATGGCGTGACCGATGCTGCACTGAATCGATTTACAAAGGATTTTTTGGACGGCTATGATCTCTTTTTCCTCGAAGCTATGACTGAGAACAAAGTCCCTCAGCTTATAACGGATGACGGAGGTTTTGCCACCGTCTCAGGCATACGCGTTTTCACGGCGAATCAAAACGTGATCACCTCAGCTCAAAGTCAGGGCAAACTCTTGACGAGATAATCTATTTTGGCAAACCCATCTAATTCAAAAACCAGCCCCAAGCGAGTTTACACTGAGCTTGTCCCGCGCAACGATTCCACGATTTTGCCTTTTACATTTTGACTTTTGAATTGACTTTCAATTTTACCACAAAATCGCCCAACTTTTTACAATTTCCTGATAGATTTACCCTTGTTTCTGCTGCTTTTTAAGCGCTTTAATTCGCTCCGCTGCGAACTGGTATTTATCTTCGCCGAGGCGGCTGACAATTTCCTTTCTTTCGGGGTACATCTGCTTAAACTGCTCGCGATATTGGTCTTCGATATCGATTGTTTTTTCGTACCGTAATATAGCAACATCGGTTTTGCCTAACTGCTCAGCGATTTTTGCAAGCTCAAAGTGCAGGCGTTCACAGCCGGGATAAAGATTGTCAACTGCAAAAGACGTGTTATCAAAGGCTTTTTTCAGCCAATCAATTTTCCCCTGCTGTGTTGAGCTCTCTGCAAGCAGCAGATACACCTCTGTCAATCGCTCATAGTTTTTAAAAGAAGCATTATTGCGCTTGATTGCGGTCATCAGGCAATTCCGGGCCCGCAGGAGCAAATTACGATTAGCACCCGGCGTTACCTTGAAATGGTGCAAATACAGGCTGCCATTAAGGGATAGTGCTGCCGAACTTAAAGGGTCTTGCTCAGCGGCGGAATTCAGGAGCTCGTGGGCCTGTTCGAATCGGCCAACGGCTATGGCTCGGTTAGCCTGCTGGATTTTAGCGCAGGTTTTACCGACAGGAATAAGGGCGTAATTAAGATAAATACAAATTATTACCAAGCCCCCCGCTACTATCGGGAGCTTCATAAAAGGTGCGGGTTTTAACACAATTTGTCGCCGGAGATTTTTTTGCGAATCCATTACAATAAGGCAGGCTATTATCGCCCAAAAAGCAGTAAGTACGCTCGGCTCAAAAATGGCAAAATCTATCAAATTATGTAGAAGGACGCCTAAAACCGCACAAAAAAGAGCAGCGATGGCACTTGTGTAGAATTTTTTTACCGGGCTTTCACCGGCTGCCACAAGAAGGAAACCGGCAATAAATATAATCGCAGGCATTATATACAATATGATTATCCCTGCTTGTCTTTCCTGAGGCGAGGCAGTTGCCGGCAGGGGAAAAATAACTGGTCTGATAAACAGCAACACTACCGATACAATAATAGCCAGGACAATTGCCAATTGTTTGAAAGTCGGTTGAGTCCTTTGGGCTTCCAATGAGCTGCTTGCAGAGCTGGGATACAATATTGTCCACAACGGCAAGCAGAGCATAGCTAAAAATCCAATAAGTCCGACAGGACCGTATTGAGTAAGGATGCTGAGTATAAAGTTATGGGGGTTTGCCACGGATTCTGATGCCGAAGCTGGTTTGTAATGTGTATAGAAGTGTGCGAAATTTCCGGGGCCAACGCCGGCAAGTAAATGGTCGGCATACATTTTTATCGATGCCTGCCAGTACTGCCATCTGACAAGCATTGAATTGCCGCCTGGTAATCTGCCATGAGCCGCCCCATACTGGATAATTCCCCAAACCCCCGCAAGAACTAAAAGCAAACAAATAATTAAAATCGCTTTTTTGCAAGCTTTTAGCCAATTACTAAAGCAAAGATAAGCAATAAACATCGCTGCGGCGAAAAGCGATGCGATAATTGCGCCTTTGCTCTTGGTAATTACAAGGCCGAAAATAACAATCGCAACTGCGATACCACGCATAATCAACCAGGCAAACCCAAGGGAATCAAAGGTGGGATTTTTAAACCTCCCAATAAACAAAACAACAGCGGCAAAGGACGCCAGCAGTGCGAAAGAGCCGGCGGAATTACTTGTTGTGAAAAAGCCGCTGATATCCTTCGAGTATAAACGATGTTCAAACTGGAAGTGTTCCAAAGTATTCGGGACAATTTGCTGCTGCGCGAGAGCCACATCGGGGCTCTGCTGGTAAAATTCAATCAAATGCTCGCTTTCGGGATACTGCTCCCAACAGCGGTAGGCCGAGACCACACCCAGAGCGGCAATAAGAGCCAAGAGAAGCTTTACCTTCGATTGTGAGTCCAGTATCTGAACCAGCAGCAGGACCATCAGCACCGGCGCGACAAGCCCGGTGAAATCAGAAATCGCCCCACGCTTATCCGGCGCTGCAAGACCTGAGATGACAGCGGCTGTAGAGAATATCCCCAAACCGATTTCGATGCCGCTCATTCGGTATGAAAACTTCCCGCTGCAAAGACTCAATACAAGCCAGATAACAAATGAAAGTATCAATGCAGCCGATATAAAAATACTGAACGAAGATATTAAAACAGTTCTCCATATCGGCAAGCCGTACATACTATCGGTTATACCGGACGGCAAAGTGGTCGCCTGCACAGCCGGGCTTTCGGTAAATGTTGTGCGAAGTGCAATTACACAAAGGCAGAAAACAAAGAGTATGTATTCGAGGCGCACCAAGGCTTTGCTTTTGGATAAATTCGAATTAGTCGGCGACTTTATCATTTTGTGCGGTGGTTTCAAAAATTGCGACGATAGATAATACCATAACTGTCTGAATGAAGATTAGAATTGCTCCGGCCAGATTGACCTGATAGAGAAAGATTGCACCAAGGCCGGTACAAAGCGTAGCCAAGTATAACGTTAGAACTGTCTGGGTATCGGTTAAGCCATGCCTTTTTAATCGGTGTGAGAAATGCTGGGTGTCGCCGATGAAGGGGCTTTTGCCCTGGCTTAAGCGCAGGAGCGTGACGCTGATGAAATCATAGAGCGGGACAGCCATAACAACCAGGGGCATAAAAACCGCATACCATCGGCCGCTTTGTGCCTGGTGATAATAAGTTGTGCGCAAGGTCAGCAGCGCGATGAAAAAACCCACGACGAGCGAGCCGGCATCTCCCATAAAGATTTTAGCAGGCGGGAAATTAAATACTAAAAAGCCCAACAGCGCCCCTATAAAAACGAGCGTCAGTCCGCCCACAAAGACCTGACCGCTTAAAGCGGCTGCGGTAAATAAAATGCAGCTTGCTATGACAGCGATGCCGGCAGAAGCACCGTCCATATTGTCAAGAAAATTAAACGCGTTAATAATCAGAACTATCCAGACGGCTGAGAGTAAAGAAGTAATTATTCTGCTTTCGATAAAAAGCTCAACTCGAATATCTGCGAAGAAGGCGGCGATTATTGCAACTGCAAACTGAACGGCGAGTTTAAAGAACGGGCCGAGATGTTTTTTGTCATCCCAAAGGCCGAGTACGAACAAAACAAGAACAACAAGCAATACAACAAAAAGCTGGTTGATTTTACTTAAAAAACCTTCCGTGTGAATGACAACCGATTGGCCAAGCCAATCGAGGTAACCAGGAACGGCGAGAAATTTTACTACTGCAATAGCGGTTAATAATATAATTGAAATTGTGCTGAATATTGCGATACCGCCGCCGAGAGGGATAACACTTCGGTGGTATCTATCTTTAGCCGGCTGCGCAACCAATCCTGTATGAACGGCCAGCTTTCTTGCAACCACTGTCAAAATAACCGACAGCACAAATGAGCCTGCAAACAGGATAATCGCTAATATTGTCAACGTTCCGATTTTAACTGCTCCAGTAATCTTGTTCTAACTTTTTCAAAAAAGTCGAAGTAGCACTGCTGCCTGTAATCAGGATAAGTATAAGCCTGAGGTCGCCAAGCACCTTTGTCAAAAATTAAAGTAACTTCGGCGTACATTTTTTTGCCGATATATATACGATGTGAATAGTTTTTTGTTGTCGCTAATATCAGCTTTGAAGGCTCAATTATGCCGGGGTCCAGGTTCACAGGTCTTGTCAGCGGAAGGCTCAACTTTGCCGCCAGTTTTTGTTCGAGCTTGTTTGTCTGGTGTTTGACTTTGGCTAATTTGCCGGGGTCAATCAGCTTTTTGATGCTGACAAACTGCCTTAAGATACGCGAACCAGTCTGGTCTTTGTAATAATCGGTTTTATCAAACGGCCAGACCTCGCTTGTAAAATCGATTTTACCGATTTTGTCACTCAGGGCATCGGCGGCGGTATGCAAACACTGGTGGTTGGCGGCTAAAATTCCGACGATAAGCTTTACCGGATTAGGCTCTTTCAGATTCCACATAGTTAAACATCGCAGATTCGTACCGCATAAGCGAGAGACTCGATGGGGTCGCGTTTAGGAACAAACTCGTGCGCCACATACCCTTTGAAACCCGTGTCGGCAATGGCGCGCATAATAGCCGGATAATATAACTCCTGCGTCTCGTCGATTTCGTTTCGGCCCGGATTGCCGCCTGTGTGGTAGTGGCCAAAGTATTCGTGATAATCTTGAATCGTGCGGATTATATCACCTTCCATAATCTGGGCGTGATAGATGTCATAGAGAATCTTTACATTCTCGCAAGCGACTCTTTTACAGACCTCGACACCCCAGGCTGTCTTGTCGAACATATAGTCCTTGTGATTGACCTTGCTGTTGAGATATTCGATGCAGATTGTAACTTTTTTCTTTTCGGCGTATCCGGCAATTTGCTTTAGAGCGACGACCGTATTGTCAATACCGACATCGTCGGGCATACCTGCCCGGTTGCCGGGGAAGGTGATAACATTTGGAAATTCATATTCGGCAGTTGCATCGATTGCCGAGCGGATTTGCGCGAGGCATTGCTCGTGATTCTCTTTTCTGTTTAGTCCTTTCGTCAGGCTGTGCGTGCTCACCATCGAGCAGACAAGGCCGTGCTTTTTAAGCGTAGGAAAGTCATCAGGCCCAAGTAGGTCAATCGCTTTTATGCCCATCTTCTTGCTTATCGCACAAAGCTCATCAAGTGAAAATTTTCCATAACACCATTTGCTGACAGACTGGTTGATGCGGTCATTCTTAACGATACGTTCGACGTTTGCCGCTGAAACGGCCTGTCCGGTGCGGGCTAATGAGCCGGCAACTGCACCGGCAGCTATCAGAGAAGTATTGCGGATAAAAGTGCGGCGGTTAAGTGTGGCATTGTTCATAAGTTTTCTCCTTTTCAATTTTGGTTTGATTTTGGCAAGTTTTCCGGGGTTAATCAATTTTTCGATGCTGACGAACTGCCTCAAGATATTTTCGCCGGTCTGGTCTTTGTAATAATCGGTCTGGTCGAACGGCCAGATGTCACTTACAAAATCGGTTTTGCCGAAATCGGCGTTTATTGCTTCAATCGCAGCCTTCAGGCACTCTTCGTCGGCTGCGAGGATGCCGATTATCAGTTTTGCGGGTTTGGGAACTTGCAGATTCCACATATTACTTTCACTTTTTACCTTTCCATACTGCTCCTTGAATTACTGAGAACCTATCTTTAATCCCAAAATTCTTATACAAGTTCTCGGTTACGGTTCCTGTTGGATAATTGGTCTTTTCTTGGATTGCTACAAGCTCTATTGCGATAAGCAAGAATTCAACCGGAAATTCTCCAACTTTGTCTAATTGCTTAAAGGGTTCAACATGCTCGGGTTTGAAAAACTGTAGGGTAGGCGGGAATGAATCCACAGGTTTAATCTGACCGAGCATTTTCAGAATATGGTCTCTTAATTTTAGAGTTAACGCCGGATTATAAGCGTGCTTGACATACATTTCCACAATTAAGTGAACATGGGCAGGTGTACGTTCTCGCTTGTTTGGTTCTCTGAACTTTACAATGAAGTCGTGAGGGGATTGTTGTTTGCTGCCAGGATAGACTTCAAATCGCACATTTCCCATAGTTGTATAAACAAGGTCATCCTCTTGCAATCGCCTAACTTGCCATATTCTATAAGAAGATTTTATATAATAGTAAAGTCCTAATAACCATCTATATATTTTCATTTTATCACCTCGTAAACGAGTAGATAATGGTGGTCTATTTTTAGACAGTCTATTGAATTTTGAATGTCTGAGTTTGGTTCTTGTTGGGTAACAATTATAATTTCCTTAAGCCATAGATTATCGAGTGTTAATGTATCCACGAATCTTTTGGCGAGAGGCTCTATATATCCATTTATTCTTGTGTCTTGGGTTTGAATTACCAAGAAGCCATTTTTACTTATGTTGGGTAGGTCCTGTTTTACAAATTTTTTTATTCCTGCTAAATAATCCTCAATGTTTGCACGAGAAGAAATATTACTTAAAAACGGAGACTTGATAAAAAGTAATTCCTTACCTCCTTGCTTATTTTTGTCGGTAAAATTTGCGTCATTCTTAGAATTAGAAGCAAAAGTTATGATTGAATAGTCTTTTCCGTTTGAATACCTATCAATCACGTTTTTATTTAAGCGCTCTTCAAAATCTTCTTCTGGCAAGACCCATACTGTCGAGGTCTCAATCTCGTCCAACTCTCTTTTTAGCGGTAGCTCTTCTAAAACAGGAGCGACCAAATTATGGTCCACCTGGCTTTTTTTTACGTTTAAAGAAACAGATGACTTGGGCTTCTCAAAAATTGGCAGATACTCGTGGGCCAAAAGAAGAAAATTATATTTTATGCTGTTGGCATACCAAAATCCTGTAGTCTTGCAATTATGCTGGCGCTTTATAATAAGTTCCCTTAATTTAAAACCAGCATCTAAATAAATGTTTATGATTTTAAACCCCAAAGGAATTATATGTTTTTTTCTCCGTGTATCCCCTATCAAAATAACACATTGCCTGCCGGGCTTTAGCACCCTAAAGCTCTCTCTGGCAACTTTTGACATTTCTTTCAAAAAGTCATCGATATCGAAAAATGATAAATCACCTTCTTTAGAATCCGTATAATGAATAATGTTTGCGTAAGGAGGATGGGCACATATTAAATCTACAGAGTTATCCTGCAAGAAGGATAAATCTCTGGCATCATCTACAAATAATTTCGGTTCATAAATCTGTTGACCCGTGTTAGCTATTTTAAAATCAACATTCTTTTTTGCCAGCTCAATGGCCTTATCGTTAATATCAAATGCTATGCACTTTCTGCCCAATAGTTTTGCCTCAACTGCTGTGGTTCCTGCCCCACAAAAATAATCCAGGACTACCTCGGCGGGTTTTGAGTACTTGAGTATCACGTTTCTTGGGATGTATGGTGACCAGTTTCCTCTGTATTCGCCGCTGTGAGTTGCCCAGCTTCCTCTTTGCTTAAAACTCCATACGCTTGTTTGCTCTTCTTTGAAATTTTCTGGACAAAGCGTTTTTATCTTTTTAGAAACATTCAAAGCGCTAACATTAATCCCTTTTGATTTGGTAATAAGCCGCTCAATATATCTATATGTAACCCCGTATTTCTGACCAATCTCCAAATCAGGAGTTCCTCTTGCTTTTTCTTGCAAAATAGCTTCTTGAAGTTCCCTTTCGGTTTCAAAACTTATTTTTAGATTAGACATCGCATACTACCTTCTTACCGACTATGCCTGCTACACTTTTAGCTGTTCTTTCAGTAAGCCGACCATTTCAATCGTCTTATCAGTTGCTTTTTCGATTGGGACCTTCCGGCTTTGCGATTCGCAGCGTAGTTTTATCTCGACATTGCCTTGCGAGACAGACTTCTTGCCGACAGTAACTCTTAGAGGTATGCCAAGCAAGTCGGCATCTTTGAATTTCACCCCGCCGTGAAGGACCCTGTCATCCAGTAATACATCAACACCATTGTTGAGTAATTGCTGGTAAATGTCCTCGGCCACCCGGGCAACTATTTTATCTTCCTGATTTACGGAAGTAACCAGCACCTCAAACGGGGCGATACTAATCGGCCAGATAATGCCGTTGTCATCATTACCGAGTTCTATGGCGGAAGCAAGAATTCGATTTATCCCGATACCATAACAGCCCATAAGACAGGGATTTTCATTTCCGTGTTCATCGAGAAATTTTGCGCCGAGTTTTTCACTGTATTTGGTCCCGAGCTTAAAGACCTGCCCGACCTCGATACCTTTTTTAAAAAGCAATTTTTTGCCGTTACACGTATCACCTTCGAGGGCATAGCGAATATCTTCAATGATAACATTGTCACCTTCGAGCGGGAAATCTCTACCGGGCACAACATTTTTAATATGATAGTCGGTTTTGTTGGCACCGGTTACGCCCACCGCCATCGCCGCGACTGCGTAGTCGATAATCATTTTCGTGACTTTGCCGGCAACTCCCATTGGGCCAGCAAAACCGACTTTGGCGCCAGTTACTTTTTCGATGGTCAAAATATCGGCTAATTCTGCATGTTCCCCGCCAAGTACTTGCGTAAGCTTTTCAGGATTGAGGTCGTGGTCGCCGCGGACTAATGCAGCGACAGAACCATCCGCCGTTGTGTAGATAAGTGTTTTTATCATATCCTTCGGCTGAGTTTTGAGAAAGTTGCAGACCGCTTCAATACTGCCAATGTTGGGGGTGTGGACGTCCTGCATTGGAGGGATTTTGGCATTGGTTTTTTCTTTTGGGATTGGGTCAACGGCAGCTCTTTCGAGGTTGGCTGCGTAGGAGCCGTCTTCGGTATAGACGATGGTATCTTCGCCGGACTCGCAAGGAACGGTGAACTGATGCGAGCCGGAGCCGCCCATTTCGCCGACCTCGGCCTCCACGATGACATACTCAAGACCGCAGCGTTTGAAAATTCGGCAGTATGCATCGTACATTGATTGATACGATTTATCGAGGCCTTCGGGGTCGGCGTCGAAGCTGTAGGCGTCCTTCATTATGAATTCGCGGGACCGAATCGCACCGAACCGCGGGCGGAACTCATCACGGAATTTCGGGCTTATCTGATAAAGGTTGATGGGTAGCTGCTTGTACGATTTTATCTCGCCGGCGACGAGAGTCGTAAAGACTTCCTCAGCCGTAGGGCCGAGGACGTTCATTCTGCCGTGGCGGTCTTCGAGACGGAACATTGTTGGGCCGTAGTCCGTGCTGCGGCCGGTCCTGTCCCAAAGCTCTTTGGGCTGCATCGAGGGGACGAGGATTTCCTGTGCGCCGGCCTTGTCCATTTCCTCACGGACGATTGCGATAACCTTGAGCAGGCTGCGCCAGCCGAGCGGCAGGTAGGTATATGTGCCGCTGGCGACTTTGCGCATCAGGCCGGCACGAATCATCAGCTTGTGACTGGCTGTCTCTGCATCGGCAGGAATTTCCTTGACCGTTGGTATGAACATCCGGCTGTATCTCATATTTTGTATCTCGTTAGTATATAAATTATTTGAGCCAGTTTAGGTCTTTTCCTATCAATAATTCCTCCATTTTCCTGTGATGGGTATTCTTCATATAGATAGTGCGTATTTCAAAACCGTATCGAAGTGCAACCTCAATAAGTTCAGGAGCATTATCATAAGTCAATAAAACGTCACCCTGCACTTTTGAAACCTCTGCAAACAGACGCTCGTGGTCTAACTCAAAGTACTTATAAAGTCTTGTTCCTGCCTTTTTGCCAGCTGCGGTATAAGGTGGGTCAATGAACATTGCAGCATCTTTTAATGTGTTATATGAGCAAATTGATTGTATTCCGTCTCCATGGATGAATTCTATTCGGTCGCGAATATCTACAATGGCCCGAATTCGGCTTGCAATTGTTTCCGGATACCATCTGGACTTGATTCCTTTGCCGTTCTCACCATACTTTATAAAACTGCTTCCCTGAGCCATTATACCACCGTGAAGTGTCCTGTTCTTCAATATCGTCTGAAACGCAACTCCTTTGGTAGATTTTAATTTACGAGCAAGTTCTTTTTGAAGGTTTTCGACTGTCATCTCGAAAGATAAGATACGGTCTACTAACCATTCGCAGTCGTCACTTAATATGGTTTTCCAGACAGATGAGACCTGCTCATCGAGTTCAACAAGTACAACTTTTTCTGCAAGTCTTTCGAAAGCAACGGTTAATCCCACTATGGCTCCACCGGCGAATGGCTCGAGAAAGACCGATGGCTTCCAGCCAAGATTTGCTAACCATTGGCGAATTCGCGGGACAAGCCATGTTTTGCCCCCAGGATATCGAAAGGGGCTGCGTTGTGGAACAGAAGCGACGTTAACGATATGCCCTAACGGCGGCGATATGTCGAACAGTGTAGATTGACAACCTTGTTCAGAACGGCGCATCGATGGTCTCCATATCTGGCTGTTCGTCTTCCTCAAGCTTCTCATCCACTTTTTCCTGAAGGTGTTCGACGAAGTCGGAAATATTCCCAGGCTCAGAGTGAGTAATCTTCTCCAAACTCTCATCAAACCTTGTAAAAATAGATTTAAAGCGTTTAAGGTGAAAACGATTTTCACTCTCATTTTTTATCAGGTCGTAGACAAGCCATGCAATATCAGCCTTTGAAGGTTTCACTTCTTGTAGTTGGGGCAAGGTTTCATAAAATCCACGGTTGAGTGCAACTGCAACTTTCTTGTTCCATGCCTTGAAGATTCCGCCTTTGAAAATCAACTGTGGTGCCAGCCTCTTACGAGAAGACGATAAATAATCGGGGTTTGGATAGTTTGGGCGGCCTTTCCAGTTAAAATCCCGACCTATAGCAGGATTGCTCATAAAAGTCTCAAAGGGATTACGGACGTTACCTGATATGTAAACAGCCTGGACTTCAAGTGCACCAAAATCCGTAACTTTGCCAGCGTCATCGTAGGAAACCAGCACAACATCGATATTGCCAGCGGACTTGCCCTGCTTATCCTTCAATCTTATTTCGGTGAGTGTGGTCCACTTATTGTCCGAGGGAAAGAAAAATGCTGCTGCATCCTCCGCAATAATCCAGCTCTCACGAAATCTTACCGGACACGTGATTACTACTTCGCTGTTGTCATATATGCTGCATACGCCGAGTGGATTATTGGCTTTGTCTTTTGTGCAATTCGGCACTCGGTTCCCAAATGGGCATAGTCGATTCTTGCGATAGCGAATAGCTTCGTGGGACGAATTATCAATCGGAAATCCGAAAACCTCCGATAAAGGTTGTTTTCTATATTCTGCTGATTCCACAATTTCTTTTTTCATTTTTGGCTCCAGCCTAACTTCGGCGATATACGCAGCACAATAAAATTTGCTGAGCAAATTTATAGTCTAAAATAAGAGCCTTTGCAAGAATAATTCGAGACTTTAAGGGAGGTCACATACGCGAAAATTACTTGCACTGTCGGCTTGATGATTGTAGATTACACTTTTAGGTTAATAATCAGGGCGATTAGCTCAGCCGGCAGAGCAGCTGACTCTTAATCAGCGGGTCACAGGTTCGATTCCTGTATCGCCCAGTAATTTTTCGGTCGCTGTCAGATAGCGACATCTTGTCTATTGCGTTGCCTAATTGCCTATCAGATAAAGCGTTATTGCTATCGGCATTTTCTCGACCAATGCAAGCTTGTTGGTTTTCAGAAGTGACATCCGTTGCCGGTTGGTTACTATCAAAGTAAGCATTTTTTGCAAGTTTTTTGTAAGCTGGTTTGTAAGCGCTTTCGTTTGCACTCATAGGCAAATCATCAGTCCCACTTTTTAGAGCAATTGCACTTTGTCTTTTATCTCTGCCTTTTATATTTGGCAAATCCGGCAACTTCTCAAGTGCTGCCCTCTCATCATATAGGCCAATATGCGTATAGGTATCCATTGTTAGGTTTATTGTGCTATGCCTTGCCAAACTTTGAGCGACTTTAGGCGATACACCACCTTGCGATAGGTTGCTAATAAACGTATGCCTCAAGGCGTGAAAATCGGCAACTCTACCCGTTTGGTCAATATAGTCTATACCAGCTATTTCAAAATCATTGCGTAGCATCGCTGCCGTTTTAACCCTATCGAGGTTCGGAAAAATCTTTGCATTCACTGGCTCGTTACGTTCAGTCTTCCATTGTGCAAAAAGCCCAGCTATGTCAGGTCGTAGCGGTATCGTATCGTCCCTACGATGTTTGCTATAAGCTGCTAAAACCGTTACAGAAGCTGTAGAATCGTTCAGGTTAAACGATTGCCACGTAAGGGATGCTAATTCACTTGCCCGCAAGCCAGTATTTACAGCAAGGGTATAAAGCATAGCTCGTTCCCTGCCGGTCAAACCGTGATATTCAGCTTGTTTTGTGGTAGTCTCTATAAGTTGATTAAGCTCGTCAACAGTCAAAGCTCTGCGTTTTCTACGTATGTCAGCCTGTGTGTTCAGTCCTTTTAGATACGCCAGAGGATTTTCTGCCGTCCGATTATCAGCTACAAGCCAAGAGCAAAACAGTTTCAGAGTTTTTAGGTAGTAATTGCAGGTTCGGTGGCTTGAGCCGGTGTGTTTTAGCTCCCCTATAAACCTCTGGACTGACGAAGCTGTAATATCTGCAATATACACAAAACCACAGGACTTAAAAACCGTCTCAAGCTGATTAACAACCTGCCGAGCATATTTATCTGTGATACCTCTGCCAGTCAGACAGCTACTAAAATCTTTGAGATGTTCAGCCAGAGGTGTTTTGCGATGCTCTTTGAACCGGTCAACGATACCAGCTTGTGCAAGCTCTGCTTCTTTCTCCAGTTTAGCTGCTAATTGAGTGGTAGCGGTTTTATCCTTGAAGCCCCTAACCCGCTTTCGTGTCCCATCGGCGGTCTTATAGTCGATATACCAGTATTGCGACTGCTTACGGATTCTTTTGCCGTCCTTGCCCTTTGTAGTGTATTTTTGCTTAAAAATAGAAGCCATAATATCACCTCATTTCTTTCTTGACCTCGCTGACCAAAGGTCTATAATTAAAACAACTATTTCATTTTACACAAGCCCCTGCTTTCATCACTCACCTTCCTCTTAGGGTTAGCAGGGGCACTTTTTAATAATCTTCACTTCTTTTTTGCCTTCAATTCAAGTCCAAAATACTTGAGCAGAATATCAGCGGTTTCTACCTTGCAGCTTCCACCCTGCATTATCCGGCAGAGTGCAGCTTTGTCTATACCTGTTTCTCTACCGATTTGATTCATACTTTTGCCAGAGGTCTTTATTCTCTTTCTTATTTCCTCGATTATCATATACTAAATTATAACAGCCTGTTGACGCTCGTCAACAAGAAAATAAGATATTTCTAAAATTTTTTCGTTAGCTTATGCGCTCCACATCTTTACCCCCCAGTGCTACTCACTATATCTTCTGAACATTCATCATCATTTTGCCTCGTATTTGTTTGTTTGGCAATACCAGAAATAGTGAGTAGAGCGGTGGGGTAGATTAGCACTTTTCGTTTATCGTTTGGGTCTTGTTCTTGTCTAATTAAACCAGCAGATTCTAACATCGGTATTATCTGCTGCCGAAGCTGCCAATCGGGTAAGAACCGGCCATAAACCTGATAATGATTTTGGATTATATCCTGCCTGGTCAAGCCAAGCTGTCCAGTTACTTCCTTAAAACCTTCGGTTCTGCCTTCGTTTTTCTCTTTGTAAGCAGGCACAATTACCTCTTGATAAAGCTGGTAAATATACGGTGGCAAGCCAAGCTCCTGACTATCCGAAATTGTTTCCCAGACTTTGAACGCTTCCTCAATATCAGTTTCATTAGCTATGACCGTTGAGTCGTCTTTATTCCTGAACCACAAATTCAAAAGCGCAAAGGCTTTGACCAAAGCAATCAGCCGTCCAATATCCCGTGTATGCCTGGGCTTAAGGGTTTTATTCTTATCAAAAAAACTTTTTTCAATTTTGTCTGGATTGGCAATCTTAATATCCTTGATATTAGTCAGCCTTATCGCTCGTATCCGCTCCTTCAGCAACTGTCTTTCCGGATTTTCGTCAAGCCATTGCTTATATGCCCCTGGGTCAATTTCTTTCCTAAGCTTTTCAAATATCGCCTCTCGGATTTTCTCCTGATTTGTCTCAGGGCTAAGTAACAAAAATCTCGTTGCTTCCTGCTCATCAATTCTCAATCCGGCGGTGCAGAAAATTACCGCTGGATAACCTTTCAATATGATGTTTTTAGTCTTTATGCCATATTTTTGTGTCTTATCGGTAATCTTCAGCCTGATTTCTTTTTTGTCGTGAGAAAGCATCGGGCGCAAGTGCTGCAAAAGCAAAGTATGCGGCTGGTCGAGGAAAATCAAAATCTTTCGGGACAAGTCTGCTATATATCCATTTAGCTCTTTCACGTATTGCCCGACATCGTGAAAAAATGCAGTGGGTGAGCAATAACCGATTTCAATAACATCCTGCTCAGGAAACAGCTTGGCTATTTCGGTCGGTATGTAAGACTTGCCAGTCGATGATGGAGCATTGAAGCTGATATTGAATTGTGAGTCTTCCGTATAGGCCGATAGTTCGCAAAAGAAAGTTATCAGCTTATTCTCTTGGTCTCTCTTAATCGTTAAGCCGAGTATCTTAACAAGGTCTTCTGAGAAAAGCGGCTTAAACTGTGATGCGTCTATTGATTCAAACGCTGTAGTCTTTTCCGCTAACTTAATCAGCCCTTCTTTACTTCCGCCTGCATTGAACCAATCAGAAACATCGCCTTTATCCGGTAGCCCTGGCAATTCAAGTATGTTTGCTTTTATTCCTACACGGGATAAGCTTTCAGCTACCTGCTGAGCGTGCCTTCTGCCAGGCTCATCATTGTCAGGTACGACAGCAACTTTGGAGCGGTCGTTTAGAAATTCACTGTAACTATCTTCCCATTTTCCTGCACCCATCGGACAGGTTGTGGCTATCAGTCCTTCATCGTGAAGCCGGTCAACATCCTTTTCGCCCTCGACAACAAACACCCAGTCAGCAGGATTCGCTTGCAGTAGCTCCTGTAAGCGGTACAAGACCCGTCTGACTCCTTCAAGATTCCATATCCATCCGCCTTGACCGTCTGGTCTCCGTTGCCGAAAGTCTTTGGGTTCATATCTCACAACCTGAAAAACCAGCTTGCCCGATTCGTCCACGTAGTTGTATGTCTTTACAATTTCAGCCACAGCGCACCCCTTTACTTTCTTTCAGGACGGTTTGACTTGACAGGCAGCTTGACTTGTGATAAGTTTGAACCTGTAAAGTGCTTTTGGCCATTGTCTTCAGAGCGTGTGAGACAGTGGCCATTGCTTTTTGCGCCCTCATCTTCCTACTCCACTCATAGCTTCAAAGGTTCTTCTGTCAGGTGCTCCTGCTCTGAGCCATTCAGCAATCGTGTTTTCTGCCCAGCGCACACTCCCACCGATACGAATCGGAGCGGGTAGTTTTCCAGAGGCACTAAGGCGAAAGATTTGTCTCTTGGATAAGGAAAGCATTTCACCTAAAGCCTTTGCGCTTAGCAGCCTTTCTGTCACTTGTGTGTTAGTAGCCATTTGTTTTACTCCTGCAATTAAGAAACAATATGTATTTCACTACTTACAGGGGGTTACAAATGGCATAACAGTGTTACAAAGCGTGTAACAAATAAAAAAATTTGCAAACTTTTTATAATGCCCAGTTGATTTCTTTGTCTGGCGTGTAGGTGAAATCTGAACCACCCAGAATTGCGTTGTCGAGGTGCTTATATAAGGATTGGTTATATTTTTCTATGTTGCTAAGTGCTCTGTTAATTGCATTAGTAACAGCTATGCGTGCCTTCTTCCTACGGTCAGTGAACTTTGCACTTTTTTCTCTGAAGGTATTAGTTTTTAGCAAATTGGATATTTCTTCTCTTTCTTTGTCTAATCTTCTCTGTTTTGCCAAATCACTATTTTTTTCGGCGTCAACTAACTCGTTTTCAATATCACTAAGCCGCCTTTGACATTGTTCCAAGTAATCGTAGTCAACTAATTCCTGTGGTTTGACCATATCTATTATTTCGACACCTGCGCCATTACCTTGATTTAGCAACTTAACATCAGATGACGCATTAATCAATTCCATAGCTGAGATTGATTCGTCAGGTTTTCCTAAAAGACGGTGTATATAAAACATCCCTTTACTATTTTTAATTGTTATTGTAGCACTGCCCTGATATGCGACCTGCCAAAAGTCTCCATCTTTCCTAAAAACGTTTTTATCTTCTTTTGGCGACTCTTTTACAGACCGGCTCTTCTGCTCTGTTTCTGCTCTACGTTCGAGTATTTCTGAGACAAGCCTATCAATGGAAAATCGAAAAGTCTGAAAGTCCAGTGATGATACGAAAGATGCCTGGACGATTTTCTCACTACTTAATTCCTTTCTAAGAGATATATCTTCAATCACTGAGTCAGGACAAAAAAACACAAGGTAATCATCATCCTCGCAAAGGTGTTTTAAGCCGATAAGTTCTAAAACACTTTCAGGAGTAATAGCAAAGCCAAATACAAAACCCACACGATTATTTTTGAACGATGTATAACCAAAGTACAAGTAGTCCTTATCTATCCTATGAAGTGCTCCACCAAGCCTATTGGCCATTCGCACATGTCCCAAGAATTTCTCCACAGAGAATGAATATTTGCCTAATTCATCTTTTTCCAGCGGGATTGGGTCTATTTCGCTGTCTTGTGGACAGATAGCGAATAGCCCACCGTCCATTTCGACTACTTCCATCGGGCAGGTGTTGGAGCAAGGAAGATTACAGGGATAGGTCTCGTGGCTGTCGGAGGGCTGGACATAGGTAAGAAATCCTTGACGCCTAAAATTCTCAAACTGTTGTTTTGACTTTTTAAGCAGGTCCTTTTTGTGAAAAAGGGTTGTGGGATTCTTTTCTAATTCTTTCAGAAGCCAAGCAATCAAATCAATCTAACTCCTTGATTTTTGAGATAGTCTGATATTATATCGGAATGCTTCTTTTGTGCTAAATCGCTTACATCCGGCGGGGCAATCATAAAGGAAACCTTTCGCCTCTTGCCGTCAGCGTCAAGAATGAAACGAAAGTGAGCGTAAGTTAGCTTACCGCTGTTGAGGCCAATACCTAAAACGCCTTCAGCCAAAGTCTTTCTCACATTTCCGGAGCTTATCTTGATAACCGGCTCGGTGCTGCCTGGAAGTTTAAGCTTAACTTCCGTTAAAATTATTTCCTTGATGTTTTCGTTGCCTTCCCAATTGAATGAACCATCTTGGAGCGGCCTTAATGTATAAACAGTATCCCGGTCTTCGCTCTCAGCGAGGGATTCATCACCCATTATGCAGCGTGAAAAAGACCTGATATATTGCTCACGGTCCTTCGCTAACGAGGCTTTTATGGACAAGACTTCAGTTTCCTTGTTATAGAGAAGAATATCTTCGCTGGCCGGTCGGAAAGACTGTATTTCAATCTTGTCTTCATTCCAGTATGCCACTGTGCGTACGTAGCTCCCATGCTTTACCAAGACAACGGTCGAATTTTCCTCATCATAATGCGTGATAATGCACTCAGGTCCCTTCGCTAAATCCTTGAACCAGTCCCTTGTTTCCTTTAGGAAAGCGTTAAGTTTTTTCTCCGTGAGCCGAAAATCTCCGGGGATTTTATGATGGCTCATCTTCCCTGAAGCATGATAATAACTATACCAAGCATAGGCATAGTCAAAAGCATCTCCGTAGTCGAGAAATAACTTCATCGCCATATTTTCTGGGGTATGTCCTTCGGGCATTTGGATGCTGAAACACCTATACGCTTTTACGAGCAGATTCTTGCCTTTCTCACAAATGTCGTTTATCTTGCGAAAATCTTGCTCAATCAAACCTCGGGCCTCTGCGTTACGGCTATGCTCCATAAACGCTTCAACGGCTGACAAGCTCATTACAAAACGAGGTGGTAGCTTTGTGCCTTTCGGCAACTTTTCAGTGAAATATCTTTCCATTAACTCAGGGTCAATGGCACTTACGAATTTCTTTAGTGTTAGACTTAGGTGTCGGGGCATTTGAAACCTATATAAACTTATTTTATTGGCCAGCCGCTGTGAATGTCGAGTCATTCTACACGTACATCGTCATTTATGCCAAGCTCACGGAGAGCGACTTTGGTTTCTTCAATCTTCTGGGCAGAAATAGCACTTGGTGAAGTTTCAACAGTTACAGTAATCTTTAAACCTTTATCGACAGCAAACCGAGACACAACTTTCGTATAAAAATTCATCCACTTTTGTGAAGGAACTGTACCGCTCCACCATAGTTTTTTGAAATCACCCTTTTGTTCAGTCGGTATGGCAGGTTTGCCAACCTTGCTTATTGTGATACCGGCGTTCGTAGTAAATCCATCCACAGAAGCAGTAACTATGAAGTCACCTTCGTCGCTTCCAGCGGCAAAAACTCCGTCCTCCTGTATTTTCCCACCTGTAGCGGTCCATTTCACACCTTTAACGGCCATTTCACGACTATGCTGGTCAAAACCTTTTAAGGTGAACGTTACATTTTTGCCGGGTTCCAAATAAACGCTTGAAGGATAGATAACAACCGAGGTTAATCTTGCAGGTTCAATGTGTTTCTTTGCTTCCTCTGCCTTTATAATAAACATTTCTTCAGATATTTCTATGTCGCTTGCATCCAAGCTACTATTGAAATGAAACGGCTCATATTTTCCTGAACTTGTTTTTCCGACATAGCCAATAATCCCACCTGCAACACCTCTGGCTATAGTAGATTTAACACTCTCAGGATTGAGCAATCTTGGAAATCGCGGCGAAGCGAAAAAAGCGTTGCGGACAGACTTCGTACTCCACTCGATGAATCCAGGCCAATTCCGAATTAAAAAGTTTGGACTTATAGCATCTTCAACATCACCATCTTGTTTCAAACTCTCCAGAATGTAGGACGTTAGACTACCAGGGTGGCTGGAAGAATGAATAAGGACAAGGTCGGTGTGGTGGATTGAATTATCTTTGCCAAGTAATAAGACGTTTTTATATGCACGCCAAACGGATTCCTTCAAATCCCTCTTTGCCTTCTTTATATTTTCGGAAAGCTCCCGCTCCTGCTGTTCATCCAAATGAAGGTCTTCACTTTCGTCTGCAATATCTTCCCAAGCCAACACTTTTTTGGCCTCTTCCTGAAGGAGTTTATTGTTTTCAGCAACACACCAGATTAAAGCGCTCTTAAAAGTCCTTCCAGAGTTGCCATATTCTTTCGTCATCTTCTCGATTAGCTCTTTCGTTTTGGCCCCATCCTGCATTGATACATCTGGTTCCAAAACAACAAATGTTAATGTTGGTCTGTCAGGTATTTGATTACTTTTCTCAGGGAAAAATACAATGTCGATGCCGTCTTCCTTTTTGAAAACATTCTGAATCTCGGACGAAACAAGTTCCCGAACCTTTGCGGGCTGAATGTTGGCACTTCTGTCGGCAAAACGTTTATTGAGATTTTCCTTAGTGCTGAATCTGTACCTGTTTTTGTCAACCATCAGGTAATAACACGAATCGGTCAACGCTTCAAGCACGGTTTCGATATTACCTATATCCAGTCCTGGTTCGGCAACATCCAGCCTGAGTTCCGGTATGGTAGCTTCGCCCCTCATTTGTCCGCCGTTGGATTCAAAGAAAACAGATGTTGCAACCTTCTGATGAAGGCGACTTTTCTTAATTGCATCAACTGCTTCTTTGTCCAGTCGTATGGCATTCGAGTCTTTTCTGCCGCATATATCGGTTGTGACAGGACCTTCAAGCTTTTCTTCTCCAAGTTGTTCAAACACCGCCGCTCTGAACATCGGGTCATCAAGAGGTGCTGTTCCAAGACCAATCAACGGGTCGCGATGTGCACCTTTGTACCCATCCTGATATGCTCGCGACACCCAAAGGGCTAACAATCGCAGGATACCTCTTGTTCGTTGGAATCGCGGTAACGATTGCCACTTGCGCTCAAATACGGACAGCAGCATCGGGTGAAATGGATACGATGCCTCAAAAGCTTCTCGCGCATTATCAATAGGGAATGTATTCGGAAGCTGTTGGCGATGGTCATTGACCCAATCGGCAAACTCAGCCGCGATTTTTCTTGCTTCATCAGGCAACCCCGCCCACTCAAAAAGCCGTCGCCGAATTATCTCCGATGTTTCCTTTTCCGCAGACATCATTATCGCTTTACCAAGACGGTCAAGCATTTTCTTAAATCGCTGCTCATCCTGGCAATCTTCTGAGGTATATTCAATTTCCGAAGCCGGGATTGAAACCACCAGAACAGCATTGTTTGTACCTCTGACGGTTTCGGACAGCGACTGAATGAAGTTATACATTGAATTGTGATACCCCATCTTCCGATAGGTACTGACATAGTTGATAATCTCATCCAGCAATATCACGCAGGGCTTATCTTTAGGTAAGAACGCACGGATTACGTCACCCTTCGGCTCGATGAATTTTCTATCATGCTCTTCGACAACGGCAAAAGCCTCTTTTCCGCCGAGTTGATATGCTATGTCCCCCCACGGCGTTTTGCGTAAAGGCGTGCCGTTTTTTCCGCCGCGACCAGTTACCGAGTCAAATTCCGTTCCGACAAAAACAGCAACTGCCGCTTCTGGAATTGAACCCATTTTTGAATTTTCCAGGATTTTGTTTACGCCGACCCATTTATTTGCCTCTGGGCCGCCATTCGCCAAATGATAAAGAAGCGTTAAGGCGTGAGTTTTGCCGCCGCCAAACTGCGTGCTCATATTGAACACAGCAGACGTTTCGGTTTTTTCGCCTGATAAACGTCGAACAACTTCCGCAGCCATAGCGGTTAAATTATTCGTAAGGAATGTCCGCTCGAAAAACTCCTGCGGTCTTGAATACACGTCGGGAGCAGTACCATCTTTAACCTTACCAAGATGCACGGCAAATTCCGAGGCGTCCAGCGGTTTGCCTTCCCGCAAATCCTCACGTGGGGTTACAATCTTATACCACGGCTTGAGGGACATTTTTTAATCCTCCCATTAAACCTTTCCAAATTTTCCAGTATTTTTATCTAAACACCACCACTTAAAAAAACCATAAGGAAACGTCGGTGAATCGGCTCGGCTGCCCACAATGACCAGCATATCACCTTCGAGCTTAGAACGACTTGACAAATCCAAGGCAGTTATCACTTCTCTACTTAAGGAGTTGACCAATGTGGGACGAAGTTCCGGACTGCGGCTATAACAAAATACAGCACGCAATTGAGCACGTACACACAAAACCTTCCACAAAGAATATCCTATCTGCTCTTTATCCGAGCTATTTTCCAATTCGAAGACCGCAATCGGAAAACGCCATTTCTTGTCTTCTTCTGCAAAAGCTACAACATCCAATCCCAGATATTCACTTTTATGAACCGGTAGGATTGTGAGTTTATGACCTTTTGATGAAGCTTGCCAAACCATTGATTCACAGGTTTTCACAACAACTCCGGTCAATATTTCCGTCCAATCCGCCAAATGCTCATGGAGAGCGGCCTGTTTAAGAGCACTGGCAATCTCTGGCTGCTTAACAATCCGCCAGAATTTTTCCTGCCACTTCTCGTACATTCTTTAGAATCCCAAGCCTTTTTTGCGGGCCAAAATCCCATCGACCCAGCGTTTTTCTTCACTGTCTTTCGGATATAAGGCGGAAAGTGCCTGGCCAAGTCGCCAAAATCGGCCATCCTTGCCAACGCCATCTTCAACAAGGAATCTCTTCAACGCCTCGCTCCGGCCAGCGGCAAATAAAATCATTGCCTGATGAAGCTGGTCGAGGACGGTATTGCCAATCGGCGGACTCGTCTTTTCACCCCAGCCTCCTGATTCTTTCTCTGCTTCCTCAATCTCCCTGGCAAAGTCAAATTTGATTTGCCTATCTTTTCTCTTTCTCCTACTCACAGGAGATTGTCCCTGCTCTTTGCCGAACAGATGCTTTGTCCGCTCAACCACAGACAAAAGCCGTGCCGTATCCCCCCGGATTTCCACGACCGAACCAAGCTTTTCAAGGTGAACACCAAGACCCTGGGCTATTTTGCGTGCTGCGTCATATTCCAGGGCATATCCCTTTGTAATTTTCGATTTGCGAATTTCGATTTCCGATTGTTCTTCTGAATCTTTATCTTGAAAAACCTTTTCAGTTTTACCATTACCGTTGCCGGCGTGCAGTGTCCACAGCCACATCGCCGTCAAGCGTGCGTCTTCCTCGAAACCGCTGGCGTCAGCCCCTTCAAATATCATACCGAGGGCTTCACGAGCTACCGCCGCCCAGACTTGCTCTAAATAATCCCGGAGAAATACCTGCTCGCCGCTGGCTTTTTCAACCTTGCTGTATCTGGAAAAAATTTCCAACGCTGGCCCTAAACAGGCAAATATAGCATCAGCACCAACAATACCTTCATCGTCAAGTCGTGGAAGCCAATCATGAATCCGTTTAGGAAGTTCTGCCAGGACATCACGCCAGTCACCGATTCTCGATGTTTCCCGTGGACGACAAACAAGGAACACTGAAGATGCAAGCATTGCTTGAAAACCAGCTCTTAGTCTTGCTGCACGCTCGGTATCTATTGGCCACGAGGCAGTAACAGTCCAACCTGCACCAACGAGCGCGCTAAGAAGGGCCTCCCAACCTGAAGTTTCTTTATGTGCGAACAACACTACGGCTATGCCAGATTCAGCCAAGACCCTTCGGCACTCTGAGAGTGCCTTTTTCATATTTCGCTCGTATTTTTCCGAGTTCTTGTATCCCTCTCCGCTGGGTTCAGACGGTGATTGTACAATAATCTCGTCCTCTTTTGGTGTCAGTTCAAATTGAAACAAATCTGGATGGACTCTTTTCAGCATTCTCTTCAACCAAACATAAGGAAGGTCGCTGCTATCTGCATATTGTATAGTGTAATAATACGGAGGGTCTGTGATGACATATGGGACAGAATCATCAGGTAATGGTATTTCCATTGCGGAAGCTCGTTGAACAGTTCCCCGTGTCTGAATGACTGAACCTTCGCGATTCAACACCTCGATTATTTGTTGTAGTGAATATTCCAGACCCCCAACAAACTTAGGCATAGTTGGGTTTGCTTCTCCAAAATCTGGACGCATTGGAAAACCACAGCCTTGAATATAACAGGAAATCATATGGTCCAAGCCATAGAAAGAAACAGAGGTATTGTAATGAGAACAATTGCTGACTGCCAAACTAAGGCATGTGGTTATTGCACGAGCGTATTCTTCATCGGATGATTCTGAAACAATATTTTGATTTGCTTCCAGGATTATTTTGGTAAAGGATACCAAAGATACGATTTGCCGTTCAGTGAATAAATATCCCCAATTAGGAATGCCATAGATATTCGCACGATTTACAAACGTAGAATATTGCAGTGTAGGTTCATTTGGAATCAAAGAAATATCATCAGTCACCTGGGTCTCTAATTCGTTGAATCGGAGCTTTGCTGATTCTATTGCTTTATTGTCTGCTTCATTGGGGAGACGAACCGTGCGTTTACCTGTTGTACTTGCAGTAACAACAGCGAGCAGTCGTGATGAACGTGCTCCGCCCTTGAGTTTCTGTAGTTGTGTGCGGACATTTTTATATGGTGTTGTGTATCCACATACTGGGCATGTTGCAGAAAAACGATTTACGATTGAAGGTTGAAGTTCACCTTCTGACCTCGGAGAAAAGACTTCAACGACCACTTCCTTGGTTTGTTGATTCCCGTGGTATCGTAGGGCAGCACGATTGTTTGCCTTATGAGATAGCCAAAGCATTCCAAGCAAAGGCACTTTAGCACCACAACCGGGACCTTCACATTTAATTGTTCTTGCCCAGATATAAGCCAATGGGATGTTGCCTTTATCGTCCGCAGGGTAGAATGGCGAAAGCTTCTTTCGGGACTGTTCAAGCAGCCACTTTCCCCATTTCTCGACGCCCTCGGCCAGGCGGTGGCCGTACTTGGGCAGGTACTCCTGCGAGACCTTATTGAGCAAAACAGCCACTGGATTCAGGTCGCCAGAAAATGTCTGTGCTCCTACTCGTAACGCCTCAAATGGAATCGAACCTGCTCCCGCAAATGGGTCAAGTACCAATGGTGAACCGTCGAGATGTGCAGCAGCAACAAGTTTTCTTGCTGCATTCAAATAAGTTGGATTGACACCAGCATCCCATGAGGCAAAATCAGCGATAAACTCAAGCAATGCGTGCCGCAGGATGATTGGGTCAGCCAGATTCTTCCTCGTAAAAGGCTGAAGTATCTTCTTCGCCTCGTCCCGGAAAAATTGTGAACAACGTTCATCAGCCGAGTCTGGCAGAAGCGTTGCCATAATTACCGCACGACAGGAAGCCAGTGGCCGGGTTGCCCACCATACGTGCATTGAGTGTAGATGACCCTTCTTGATATTCTGGTCTTTCCTCGCGTGCTCGGAAATCCTCTTTATCGGTAAATCAACTTCAATTAAACGCTTTGGGTATCTCGTCATATTATCTTTGTTTTTTGAATCTCTGATGCGTTCTTCATTAGCCACGGTCGATACTGTTGTAACGGATTCTTCATTTTCATCAATTTCTGGCTCTTCAAACCTCATATCCCAAAGGCTTCCTGGTTTTGCCCGTAGGTCGGGGTCAACAGTGTCAATGCCCTTGCTGCCAAAGCCTACTTGACCGATGGGTTGACCCAGTAGGTTGAAATCAGAAATCGGCGGTGGATTCACAATCCGAAGGGCTTCCTTGTTTGGTCCCTTGAGTTCATCGCGTAACTCCATCAGAAGTCGGCCAAGTACATTCATACCTACGAGCGTTCCGTCGTCTTGTCGCAAAGCACCCCAGAAATTATCTCGTCTGGAATCCTCAACTATAAGCCGGTCACCAGTGTCCAAAAGAAGACTACAAAACTCAGGCCAGTGCATAGCCAATTTCACACGAAGTACCCATCGCATTACACGCACTCGTATTTGCTGCCAATCAGGGCGTGTTTCATTTCGATAAGGTTTACTAACCATTTTTGCAGTCATTGGGCTTTGCTGCTCGATTATTAGCTTCTGTATTTCTGGTTTGTTGGGAAAACGAGAGGCTTGATATAGTGCTTCAGCACTGGGCACGAGAATCCCACTAACGCGCAGCGGAAAGCCCCCAGCCATATTCGATAGACCGCCGAATTTTTCTTTTGTGCTACGAAATGTTATGCATTCCACGGCTCGATAGGTTCGTATTTGGCTTTTGTCAGTTACGGGATTCATCAATTTCCATTCTTTTTACTGCGCAATGATTTTAGTAGCTGCTTTACAAAGGCGTCACTATTCGTACTCCTCGGAAAAAGAGGATACCAAGGGTCGCCTGCCCAGAACGCCAACGGACAATTGTTTGGACAGTTTCTAAAGGTGACGATGGTGGAGCCGAAACCAAATGTTTTCAGTAGTGTTGCACCAAGTGGGCGTGCGGTCTCAGGTAAACTGGTACATTTCTTACGAATTTTAAGCCCTGCCATAAGGAACTCTTGTTCAAGCAAAATCCGCGATTTGTCTGATGAAAAAAACTTATTTGTACCGACAGACCCTGGGCTTCGCAGTTCCAGCTTGTACTTTGGCTCTTCTTCAGTCATATATTGCACATAGGCTTCGGCAAGTGGCTCTGCGGGCACTGCTGTAGGCCACAGGACGTCCGAATTGTTCTTGTAATATCGTCTATTCTCGACCGTGTGGATGCGCCAATAAGATACTTTAAATTTCTTCTTGGACTTGGCCTTCAACTTTTCCAATTCCTTATCAACATAGTAATTGCCAAGAGTGTGAAGGACTGCAACTACAATACGCAATTCAAATTCAACTGGTGCCTCTGTTTGAATCCACTTGGAGATGTCTCCAAGGATTCTTCCACCACCGAAAAGGCCGTCGTCGATGTAGATGAATAGGCCATCCGTAGAGCCACAGTCTGTTGGCTTCAGGCCAACTTGTTGCGTAAGTAACTCGCCGAACATAGCCAGCATCTCGCGCTGGCTATTACCGCCTTGTTGGATGTTTAGAAGATTGGCACGCTTCCAGAATGCCTTGGGGTCGTCCCCACAGAACTTCGAGTGGGTAGTGAGCACGTGTAGAAAAGCCGTCATCTTTTCACGAGAGATGTAGGTCTTGCCTAATAAATTGTTCATCTCCGCGAGAACACCATCCTGAACGGTGTCGGAGAACTGATTGACCCAGCATTCAACGGTCTCTGGGGTCCGACGTGGAACGTCGCCCTCTCGGTAATCTGCAATTTGGTCGGCAATCGACGCAAGCAACTCTTTTCGTGTTGATGCCATGGTTATTTCCTTTGTTGATGGTTCTCTTGTGCCGTGAGGATGTCACTCGGACTACACGAGTAATGCTCTACCTTAACCAGCGGCTTCCAGCCGATACGGACGGGGTCTTGGACAGTATGAATGTCCGGCTTAGAACCACAGTTAAATACCGCGTAAAGCCAGTAATCTTTTTTCAGCCGTTCAGCAGTCTTATATTCGTTGGTGGTCATAGCTATATCACCGACGGTAGCTCTGCCTTTAACCTCAATAAATCTAACTTCAATGCATGTCTGCGAGTCTTCGGGATGGGGTTTACGAGATATGAGGTCAAAGCCGCGATTTTGTTTTTCGACGTTTTCAACCTGCCAGCCACGGACTTCTTCATATTCAATTACGGCTTTAACAGCAATCTTTTCAACTTCGTCGTCACGAACCATAGGAGCGATTGCAGGTGCGCTTCTTTCGGGGTGAGGTAACACCCAGGCGCAGCCGATATAATCAACCGAACCGATAGTGCATTCGCGTTCTTTGACAAGGTCTTCGCGTCTGCGTTCAAGCCGCCCGTTTAGCTCAAAGAGCCGGTCATCGAACTGTTTTATTCGACCGTTGAGGCCGGATTCTGCCGAACCTGCCTGTTTTTGTTCCAACAGTGCTGCTAACTGACACTGAACCTTGTCGATGATACTGCTTAAGCTTATTTCAACGTGGTTTGAGATAATGTCAATTTCGTGCAATCGTTCGGCTGTAATTTCGTCGCGGAATGGATTAAGTGCTTTTTCAATAAGTGTTTGTTCTGTGGCTTGGCGGTCCGGCAATCCGTTACTATCAGGGACTAATGTTCCCTTCGTTGCGGGTGCAAGGTCGAGAAATATGGTCGGCTGCTTTATTGTCATTGAACCATCCATATTGGTCTGGACCACAAAGAGCCGCCTATGCAGAATGTTTCCTCGTCCGTCTTTGATTGACCCGGCAAATACATCCAGCCGATATGGTTCTTTGCTGTGAAGGTCATAAAATACGCTGCCGTGTCTGAGGTCGTATAGTACGCGGTCAGAAATTTCTTCACGTATCGCTTCAAAGAGAGGATGGCCGGGAGTTACCCATTCGGATGTAGCGTCTTTTTTGAGCATTTCCTTATCAAACACAATCTGCCGATACTCACGGCCAAGCTTACCAAAACGACTCTCCAAACGCTCACCAATTGACCAAAGAGTACGTGGTATGCGTCCGATGTTATACAAGTGCATTTGTGCCTTAACTTCCTTAGGATGAACACCGGCTATTGGAGCTGCCTGCGTGAAAAATCCTTCTACGACTTCCGGCACCAATCGGCGTTCTCTGGCCTCAGCGGACTTGCCAATGAGTGCAGAGAGGTTTAACTGGCGTTTAGCCAGTCCTTCGAGCGTAGAGTTGGTAATTCTGCGGAAACGCTCCACATCTACCTGCTCTACGATACGGTTTTTGATTACAGCTTCGGTAAGATTATGAGCATACATATCCCGAATCATTTTCTCTAATTGATTAGCTGGAAATATGTCACCCAAAACATTGAATATCTGGCCGGTTCGTTCAGGGTCGAGGTCGTCTTCAATTTGCCTCAGACGTTGAAACAGCTTTTGCATCACGCTACCTTCACGGGTATTTGTTGTGACGAAATTGAGTATCAGACAATCCTTCTCCTGCCCATAACGATGAATACGGCCCATACGCTGTTCCAACCGCACGGGATTCCACGGAATGTCGTAGTTTATCATAAACCAGCAGAACTGAAGGTTGATACCCTCACCAGCAGCCTCAGTTGCTACAAGAATCTGAGCTTCATCGCGAAATTCCCGTTCTGCGTGAAGGCGTGTGCCCGGCATATCTCTATCTCCGATTTTCATACTACCATGGATTTGTGTGACAGAGAGTTTCCATTCTTGCAACTTGCCAACAAGATAATCGAGTGTATCCTTGTGCTCCGTGAAGATTATAAGCTTCATCGTCGGGTCCTCGAAGACACCTTGCTCAGTTATCACCTCTTTCAGCTTGGTTAGTTTTGACTCGACTTCGCGTTTTTCAAGTATCTGTGCTTGATTGATAAGCTTCGTAAGCTGCATAATGTCTTTACGCAGTTCGGCAGGGTCAACGGAAGCAACAACCTCTTCCAGAGAATCCAGAATCTCTTGCTGTTCATCTTCGGGCAATTCATCAAAATCTTCGGGAAGTCTTTTGGCGATTTGTTCCTGATTATATGCGTCCGGGTCTTCGAGTATCTTCTGGCGTTTGTCCCTCATACGCTCCAAAGTTCGCCGCACAGCATAAATACTTGAGGCGAAACGCTTCTGGAGCATAGCCATAGTAAAAATCAGTGCACGACCTCTCGAAGAATTGTCAATCTGAGCTTTTATAGACTGGTCTTCGACATATCGAGTCAACTGGTCGTAAAAATCCCATTCATCATCATCAATATTGAACTCAATTGTCTGAACATCACGGCGGGTAAAAATCTTTTTGCACTTTCCGGTTTCCGGGTCGGGAAATGTAACCAGTGCTTCCTTTGTGCGACGAAGATAAAACGGAGCGCTGTTAAGCCTCATGGCCTCTTCAAGACTTGCGACATCACCATATACATCGCGGTCTAAGAGGCTAAGAAATAAGCAAAAGTTCTTTGGGTCTCCTTTGTGTGGAGTAGCGGTCATAAGCAGATAATGGTCTGTCATTCCAGACAAAGCTTCGCCAAGCTGATAAGCAAGGGTCTTTTTGTCTTCACTGTAAGCGCTCATCTTATGGGCTTCGTCAACAATGATTAAATCCCACTGGCTCCTCAACAGGCTTTCTTTGGCATCTTCAATACGAGATACCCAAGATACTGATGTAATTACCTGATTTTTCTCGTGCCAGGGATTTACTCCGTAGCTGGCTCGAAGCACATCACTGCGAATCACCTCGAAATCTTCACGAAACTTGTCTTTCAATTCTCGTTGCCATTGAAATGAGAGATTAGCTGGAGTAACAATAAGCGTCCTTTTGATTAGCCCCCGTATCTTAAGTTCTTTTAGGAGCAATCCTGCCATAATGGTTTTACCCGCCCCAGGGTCATCGGCCAATAAAAAGCGTATCCGGGGCAGGGCCATAAAATAGTCGTAAACCGCTTCAAGTTGATGAGGTAACGGGTCTATACGAGCAATGGACAGAGAAAAATATGGGTCATACTCGTATGCCAAACCCAGCCTCAACGCCTCAATGCCGAGCCTGAATTTTAACGGATCGCCATCGAACGGTTCCTGTTCCGGCGATGCCTCCAGTTTTGAAACCTGCTCAGAGGTTAGTATAGAATCATAAAATTGCCCTGTTTTAAGCCCCTTGCCAATTATTTTAACGGATTCGCCGACTGGTATTGTGATGCTTACGAGAATCGGCTCTTGAAAAACAGGCCCTTGCACAATAACATTTTGTTTCAATTGTTCTATCTGCATAAGCCCACCGAATACACTTAAGCTTACCTATGCCATATTGTACGTAATTATTGGCGTTTTGCAACAATTTTCAGTGTCTTGCAGCAAAAGGAATTGATAGGATTAAGCGATACTCCCCACCCTCTCAAAACCTGTGAAAAAAAGTGTGCCATTTGACCGCTGGTCTGAAACCATCCACCTGTAGTCATCTTTCAACAGCCATTTTGAATTTGCGGGCAACTACATTTTACTTTAGAATAATAATAATTCTATGCGTAAAATCCGAAACAACTATGCTTTTATTGACAGCCAAAACCTTAATCTTGCGATAAGAGACCAAGGCTGGACGCTCGATTTCGGGCGTTTCAGAAAATACCTTGCCGATAAATATGGTGTGGCTAAGGCGTTTCTTTTCATCGGATATATACCCACAAACCAAACCCTCTATACTAACCTACAAGAGCAGGGTTATATCCTGATTTTCAAGCCAACGCTGGTATTGAGCAACGGCAGGGTAAAGGGTAATGTCGATGCGGAGCTTGTCCTGCACGCTATGATTGAATACCCAAACTACGAAAAGGCCGTTATTGTCTCCGGCGATGGTGATTTTCACTGCCTTATTAAGCATCTGAGGAACAGGAAGAAACTTGAAAAGCTCGTTATTCCCAACCAGTACAAGTTCTCATCACTTTTACGGGAGTTTATCCCCAACGATGCGGTTTTTATGAATAATCTCAGGGGTAAATTGGAGTTCAGAAAGCCATAAAAAACAAGAGGCATCGCCTCAGGGACAAAACCCATTGGATAGCCTCTCATCGTGATTCTAATATAACTATACGCTTATAATCGGCAAAAAGCAAGTCAATTTTGCCTATTTTTTAACATTTTTTCAAACACTTTGCACCTTGAAAACCCTCAAAAAAAACGTGCATATAACCCTAACTATTATCCCCCCAACCCCTTATGCAACGTCTGGCAACTCATCCCAGCGGGTTGTATAGTGTTTGGATAGACGATTGAATTTTACCTGCCAGTTCTGTTTCAATCCTTCCGCTGCCCAGCGAAGCGGACAATTTAATCTGGCATTGACAGTATCTATGGCTTGCATCAGCCGTCTGGATTTTGTCCTGTCGATACTATCAAGCAAACTTTGCTGAATCTGACCTTCAGAAACAAGGCCGGTCAGGATAATGCCGCATTTTTTGAACTGATGTCCCTTGCGAAATAATCTATCAATACAAGTTTGAGCACCCATAATGAGTTCTCTTGTATCATTGGTGGCAACGGCAAATTTTACGGTATGTGAATTGAAATATCGGTTTTCAATAAATCGGCTGGTTGTAACATAAACCGTCATCGAACTTGCGGCCAAATTTTGCTCTCTCAATTTTTCACCTGCTCTTGAGGCGTAGCTGGCTACTGCTTCTTTTAATTCGTCTATGGTTTCTACCGGTCGTCCGAACATACGGGATACAGCTATTGATTTTTTAGCGGGTGGATTTTCCTCTAATGGGTAGCAGCAGATGCCTCTTAACTCATAGACGGCTCTTACACCAACTATGCCGAGTCTACTTCTAATCCAGCTTATATCTGCGTCCCTTAAATCAAGAGCGGTCTTAATACCTGCTCTTTTTAACTCGATAGTAGTCTTTATCCCTACGCCCCAAACCTTCTCAACCGGAACCTGTCCCAGGGCTTTATCAAGATATGGTGAATCGACAAGGTCTAATACGCCTTTTGCTTTTGGTGAACGTTTAGCTGTATGATTAGCTATCTTTGAAAGTGTTTTTGTCGCAGCAATGCCGACCGTTACAGGGATACCAGTCCATTTTTTGACTGTCTGCTGGATTTTGCGGCCATAATCAGTTAAAGAGCAACTGAATCCAGCAAGGTTCAGGAATGCCTCATCAATTGAATAGACATCGATGTCAGGTGTAAATGTTGACAAGGTTTGCATAACACGACTGGACATATCAGCATAGAGGGTATAGTTTGACGAAAAAACCTCAACGTGATTTTTCTCTAAAATATGCTTAACCTCAAAAGCAGGAACACCCATACCAATACCCAGTGCCTTCACC